>Ga0163209_1000213_pt1 | contig 24143 bp, 23 predicted proteins | sample Kivu_160m_FD_113538 | JGI IMG/M metagenome (GOLD analysis project Ga0163209, IMG submission 113538) | Freshwater microbial communities from Lake Kivu, Western Province, Rwanda to study Microbial Dark Matter (Phase II) - Kivu_160m | ecosystem: Environmental > Aquatic > Freshwater > Lake ...
ACTTCTAACTTCTGACATCTAACTTCTCACCGGTCCCGTAGTTCAATTGGATAGAATAGCAGATTCCGGTTCTGTCGGTGGGGGGGTCGAGTCCCCCCGGGACCACAGAACAAATCATAAACCGCCGTAATTGAGTTAATCACAGCGGTTTTTTCGTTTTGGGGTAAACGCAGGGTACCCCTTTTATAACAAATTAATAAACAGCAAAATCACAAATTATTGGAATGGCAATTTTTGTCCATGTTTCCATCTCTTCATAGTATTCAGCTAAATCAGGTTTGTCTATCCACTCTGCGGTCATCTTGTCCGTTTCATTTACAACCACATGTTTATTGGATAGACGGATATCATATAAAAGTCCGATATGAACACGGCTGACCGGCAGGGTATCATCATTTATAAAGCCAATAAATTCAATGCCTTCTATTGCACAACCATGTAATAGTTTAACCTCTTCAAACAATTCTCTTTTTAATTCATCCTCCAGATACTGTTCATTCAGTTCCTTTGAGCTGCCAGGTTTCATATGCCCACCCACTCCCAGGTGGAGTTTATTGTGCAATCGTTTCTCTGTCTGCTTAGAAGTTCTTTTAAACATGTAAAATGATTGGCTTTGCCGGGCTCCGCTGTGTTGCGGTTCGTGATAAGAAATTATCGCATAGGGAATAATCTGTTTAAAAGAAGGATCTTCCTCTAATTCATTCCTTTTGCGAAACAGGCCATGTTGAACAATCCTGTTCAACACATCATGATTGCCATGTATAAACCCTTTTTCCGAATAATCCAATATGTTCCATAAAAGGTCGGCAGGTATGGCAAATACTAACTCTTCCAACGTTGGTGTTGCTTATACACACATATTCCTTCTTATCGGGGGGTGGGGATCATAATCTTCCACAATAAAATCATCTATTGTTAACTGATCGAACGGTTTTTTAGCAATATGCAATTTAGGCATTGGCCTGGGTTCCCTGGACATTTGCTCAAGAATGGCAGTTACATGATCGTATTTTTCTTCATTTCCGTCACTTGGAGCATGTTTATCGATCCATTCAATCACTTCCAAATATTCTTTTTTATCGGAAACATTTCTGATTCTCTGCTGTACCTCTTTGAAATTAGCTCTGTACCATTGAGTTCTCTTTCCAATACTTGTATAAAAATGGGCATCGCCGAATGTGTGGATAAATGTTCTCGGAACCATACCGGCTCCCTGGGCAATGACCTGGGTAAGCGCAGCATAACTGGCTATATTGAAAGGGACCCCTAAAAACTGGTCGCAACTTCTCTGGTAAAGCTGCAGTTCCAGTTCACCTTCTTCGTTCGCAGTTGCCTGATACAGAACATGACATGGCGGTAATGACATCCTTGGAGTATCTCCGGGATTCCATGAATCGACAATATGCTTCTTTCCGGTTGGCTTCTTTCTCAGGCCATCGATCATTTTTCCCAGTTGATCAATTTCAATAAAGGCTCCTTTGTCATGATCATAATACTCCCATCGTCTCCATTGTTTTCCGTAAATTGGTCCGGCATCGCCCCATCTCTCTGCAAATTCAGCATCTTCTCTGATTCGCTGACCATATTCTTCCATGGCTTTGTCCCAATCGGGAGAATATTTAACAAGACCTTCAGGGAATATTCCTGCTTTAACCATCCCGGGCAGATTGTCCTGAAAAGAATCAGGCCTCCAGATAGGGCAGTTGTTGTCTTCAAGATATTTTATATTCGTGTCCCCTTTTAAGAACCAGATTGTTTCGTGAAACATAGATCTTGTAAACATCTTTTTAGTGGTCAACAAGGGATACCCTTCTCTGAGATCGTATTCGTTCTGATACCCGAATAAAGAGATGATCCCTGAACCCTTGCTTCCTCCCTTGAAATTTGAACGTTCAGAAGTTAAAATTGCCCTTGAATGATCTAAATACTGTTGCGCCATTTCTGATTTATTCTTTTTTTCGATTGTTATGTGCTCAAAAATAATTTTAATTGCCAAACAATCCTGAACCCCCTGCGGTTAAAATTTGATTAGTTATCAACAAGAATCCTTAGAAAATCCGGATCACTGTTTTGTAAGATCCATCAGTCTGTTGGCTGTTCGCTGTTCGCTGTTCGCTTTTGGCTTTTGGCTGTTGGCTTTTGGCTGTTGGCTTTTGGCTGGTCCGCTTGTCCGCTTGTCCGCTGGTCTCCGCTTGTCCGCTTGTCCGCTGGTCTCCGCCTGTCCGCCTGTTATGGCTCATTTTTATATAAGTTTTAGCTCAAAAGAGCAGGAAATTGAGCTTAAAATCGTATATTCGTGAGCTCAAACAGTTGCATCATGGATGCCAGAGAAGAGAAAATCATTGCCTATATAAGAAAAGCTGAAACATGTTCTTCCAGAGAGGTGTATGACCATGCCGGCCTTTCGGTGAGCTATGCCACGCTGAAACGACTTCTTACAAATCTATTGGCGGAAAACTATCTTTCGTCAAAAGGAAAAGGGAAAGGGACAAAATATGTTATTTCTCCTATCTATGAAGTTCTCCAGCCAATCGACATGGATCACTATTATGAACAGGAGATCGATGAGCGAAAAATAAGAGAAAGCTTTAATTTCTCCATCATTAAAAATGTAATTGGCCAACATGCTGTTTTTACAAAAAATGAATTAGCAAAATTGAACGAGTTGCAACAACTGTTTCAATCGAATAGTTCTCAGCTTTCAGAGCCTGACTATCAAAAGGAGTTTGAACGGTTGGCGATTGATTTAAGTTGGAAATCATCTCAAATAGAGGGGAATACCTATTCACTTTTAGAAACGGAACGCTTATTGAAAGAAAAGGAGACAGCATCAGGCAAAACCCGGGAAGAGGCAACGATGCTGTTAAATCATAAAGAAGCGCTTGATTTTCTGCTTGAGAATCCTGATTTCATGACTCCGTTGTCCGTATCAAAAATAGAAGACATTCACAGTATTCTGGTGAAAGAGTTAGCTGTGGAGCGGAACATCAGGAAAAGACGCATTGGCATTTCAGGAACCAATTACCGTCCGCTGGAAAATGCGTTCAGGATATCCGAGGCCTTACAAGATACGTGTGATGTAATCAACAGTAAAACGGAGGTCTTTGAGAAAGCCCTGTTGGCTTTGGTTCTGATTTCCTACATTCAACCATTTATGGATGGCAATAAACGGACCTCAAGGATCGTGAGTAACGCTATATTGATGAATCAGAAGCACTGTCCATTATCATTCAGAACAGTGGATTCGATCGATTATAAAAAAGCGATGCTTCTATTCTATGAACAAAACAACCTTTCGAATTTCAAAAAGATCTTTATTGATCAATTCGAATTTGCCGTGAACACCTATTTTTAGGGTCCGCTTTTGGCTATTCGCTTTTGGCTTTTAGCTTTTGGCTTTTAGCTGTTGGCTTTTGGCTGTTGGCTTTTCGCCTATCCGCTCACAAGCATATCTGAACCCTATCTTATCACACTGATGCGGATGGTGTTGGCGATCTTGTTGTCAACCTGCAGCTGAACGAGGTACACGCCTGCCGGGAGATCGGTTCCGTTAAAGGGGATCTCGTGCCAGCCGGGCAAAAAGCGGCTGACATCGATCACGGCGACCAGTTTTCCCTGCATGTTATAGATCCTCAGCACCTTCACTTTGCCGAGATCCTGGTTGTCGATGTAAAACCGCAGGGTGGTTGACCCTTGAAAGGGGTTGGGATAATTACCGGAAACAAAGGATTTCGGAAGGCCGGCCGGGTTCGCAAGGGTCAGATCGTCTGATACATAGATCGTCTCATAATCGGCAAAATAGGAGGTGTAGATGCACCGGATCTCATAGCGCAGGCTCAGGGAGATCACCGAGTCTTTCAATGCGGGAGTCTCTCCGTAGATCAGGATCTGCTGCTCCAGCGCATCGATCATCTCCTTGGCCCACAGCTTCTCCACAAATTTGTTCACGTTGGTGCTGTCGGTGAAATCAAGCTGGTAATCGTACTGGGTCAGTCCGTTCACCCCCTCGCCGATCAGGTTCATCACCGCCGTCCCGGCATCCCGGTAGCGGCTCGCCACATAGAAATAGGATCCGGCGTAGGTGGTGGGATAGACCTGCGGCATGATACCGTACACGTCGGGTTTGTTGAACACCAGGTCCACATTTTTCAGGATGGGCTGGTTGACGATCTCAAACACATCCAGGATCCCTTCCCTCAGGTTGTCCTCCTCATCCAGGTAGGTGGCAAACCCGTAGTTCAGCGTGGCCGTCATCTCCAGCCGGTAGCGGTCGATGTTGTTGCCGATGCCGATGGGAAAGATCCCGGTCTGGTAGGAATTACTCGCGGCTAATGCTTCGGGATCGATGGGCGACTTGCCGTCGGTGAAGGCCAGGATGGCATTGCTGTAATCCGCATCCTCAAACTGCAGCAGCGCCTGCGCGAGGCCAAGATCCAGCCGGCTGCCCCCCGTGCCTGTCACCCCTGCCAGGAAACTCTTGGCGATGACAATGTTGTCGGCAGAGGCCGGTACCAGGTGCGGTTGCCAGTTCTGCACGTAGGAGTTGAAGAGGATGATGTTGAAGAAATCGGCCGTCGAAAGCAGATCCAGCGAATTTGAAATGGCCTCCACGCTCTGCTCCAGCTTGTAGCCGATCATGTTGCTGGAGTTTCCCAGGAGGAAAACGATGTTCTTATTCAGGATCTCGGGGGCAGGCAGGTCATTCTCGGGTCTCACAAACAGGGCGAAATGGCCGTCCATGGTATCACTCTGAACCGAATAGAATTCGACACCGCACTCCAGGTTCTCAACAGAAAAATTAAACACCAGGTCCGTGGCAAGGTAGGCCATGGGCTGCCTCATCCGGAGCTTCAGGTTGGAATAGCCGCTTTCCAGCACCTGGTAGGTGGGATGGGTGGGAATGTCAAAGTCGTTGATCCCCCGGTTGGCCTCCACGTCAAAAACGAATTCAAGGTGGTCCATGGGATAGGTGATAAACTCTTCGGTGGCCAGGGGATAGGTGTAGGAGCAATCCCCCTGGTGGTAATCCAGCAGGCTGATATAGGACAAAATGACCGTTTGGGTGGCTCCGGGGGCAATCTCTCTCAGCGCCAGCTTCAGTCCGTTGGGGCCGATGTAACTGTTCACCAGGGCGGCAAGGCCCCCCTGTCCGGTCCCGGGGTTCGGGTTCTGCGGCTCGACCCGCAAAACGGCTTTGAACATGGTGTCGTTCCGGTCATAGAGCAACTGCGTGGAACGGGCATCCTGGGGAAGGGGGAAATTGAAGACCGCGTCAACGGTCTGGTCCCATTCATTGACGAACTCCATGGTGGTCACCGTTTGGGCAACCAGCCCGTGGATGGTGACATGGACCTCCGTGATCTTTTTTCTCAGGAAATCGGCGGGGTAACTTTGATTCTCGGGCAGCAGCAGTCCGTCGGAGAGCGCAAGCTTCGACAGGCCAATGAACAGCAGGGTGAATATGAGTGCGAAGCGGGGGATGATATCTGTTTTCATGGTGCGTTCAGGGATTACTTGTTGATATAGATTAACTTCATCACAGGCAACGGTTGGGCGCTGCCATCGGGGCCATACAGGGTGGTGCGGACAAAATAGAGCCCGTTGCTGATGAGGTGATCCCCTTCGCCCGGGCCGTTCCAGGTGAAGGTCAACACGGGTTGCCCTGCTTTAAAATGTTCGCAGGCGACCCGTTGTCCCTGGATGGCATAGATCTCAATCGTGGCCTCCAGTGCCTGCGGATTGTCGATCTGTATGACGGAAGAGGAGGAGAAGGGGTTGGGGAAGCATCGTCCGGTGGAAAGGGTGTTTGGCTGGTACGATTTTGCCATGACGTAGGTCACGGTATCCATGCCTCCCAGACCGGCGTAGTGCACCTCCAGGATATTCTGAACCGTGTCGGTCTGACTCGCGTTGGTGACATAGGAAAGCCGGTAATATCCTGTGCTTCCCAGCCTGCTGATCTCCATCAGGATATCACGGAAATTTCCGTAAATGTCAAAAAATTCCCCGTTGGTGGGAAGCAGGATCGGGTAAAACCAGTCCAGTTCGTATTGCGGATCGCCGATGCCATAAGGTTCCACGGCATTGGCTAACATGGCGTTGACCACATCCTGCGGGGTGAGGGGGGTATTGGAATTGTTGATGTGGTAGGTGGCGTCGGTAACCCAGATAAACACGCGGTTTGCCGCCGGTCTGAATTCAAACTGGCAGGCGGCCATCAGGGCCTCCAGGGAATTTTCGGGGAGGTCGCCGCCGCCATGCGCATATTGCGCGTTGACATATCCCTGGAAAGCCTGAACATCGGAGGTGAAGTCATAGATGTTCTCGATCACGTCTAAGAAGGTGACCATCCCCAGCCGGAAGTCGACTCCCTGGTAGCTGAGGCTGTCGCAAAACTCCACGATGTTGTCCTTTACGCCGTCAATCTCCTCCATCATGCTTCCGGTGACATCCAGCACAAAGACGATGTCCGCTTCGTTGGTCCCCCCCGAAGTGTCCTTGGCCAGGGTAAACTCCTGCACCCTCTCCTGGTCTTCGTAAAAGAAGATGTTTTCCTGTGTCAGGTTCTTCAGGTACTGCCCGGTTGCTTCAATCTGCGAGTGAAAGATCAGGTTGACCGTCGGAAAATCCGAGAGGATGACCGAATCGATGGTGACGATCAGTCCCGAATCGGAGAAGGGTTCCGCGGGGACGAACAGGGTTCGTTTAAGTTGATCCAGCACCGTGGAACCATCCATCAGGGTCAGCTCCGTCTCCACGGTTTTAGCCTCATAGTTTTCCGGCATCTCCAGCCAGGCACTGGTAAATACCGTGTGGTTGGAGGGAAGGTCGATGGTATCGGGGGAGCTCCAGTTTTTGACATATTCCTCTCCCGAGATCTCTAATCCGGTGTTGGTGAAGGGGGTACTGCTGTTGTTGGTCAGCTTCACCATTGATTTCAGCTCGCGCGGGAAGAGGAGGTTGTTCTCCACGGAGAGGAAATAGGGCAGATCGGCCCGCATGAACACGCCGTTGGGAAATTCAGGTGCCTGAAGCGCGATGTCGACCACGAAGCTGATCTCCTGATCGGGATTTACCTGCACTGCCGCCCATTCCGTTTCGATGGCCAGGTCATAGAGCGGCGCGACGGCCGGGGAGTGGTTGTAGTGCAGGTCAAACCAGTTGCCGAAGGTAAGGGTCGAGGGAAGATTGCTGGCATAGGCCACCGTCACCCCAGTCCCTTTGGGGCTGTCGGCTCGTTCCCACACGGGGAAGGAGGCGGGGATCCCGCCTTGCAGGGTGGTGTCGGTCTGGATCAGTTGTCCGTTGACCCAGGCGAAGCCGTCGCCCCACAGGCCCAGGGCGGGATCAAAGAGCAGCCCCATGCCGATGGTATGGGGAATGTCATCGATGTTCCGGATGGCCAGGTGCAACCGGACGGTCTCCCCGTTGTTTTGCCCGGTCAGCGTGAAGGTGAAATCCACCTTATCCAGGTCTGTGGCATGCAATCCCAGCAGGGTATCCCCTTGGTTAACCAGCTCTTTGGGGGTGGCGTAAAAGTAGAGTTCCGGATGATGCACCGTGCCGTCTAAGGAAAAATAGGGATAGGAGGTCAGGGCAAAGGGGTGCCCGAAGGTGATCTGGCAGTTGTCGTCGAGCGTTCCTGCGGACAATCCGTTGGTGGTCCCGATGGTAAAATAGCCGTCCGACAGCAGGGTAAAGGCGGTGGTTTCATTTTCCAGAACCTCGTAGTCGAAGGTCATCCCTTTGGTCGGCGCCGCCTGCGGGGGCTGGTTGGGGCCGGGCTCGTAGGCCGGAAAATTAAGGTCGAAGGTTGATTTGTTCTGACCGAACCCGGCTAGCACACCGGAGATCATCAGAAATAACAGTACTATATGTTTCATACTCCCTCCTATGGGTTTGAATATGGATGTGAGAAACACTAAAGGTAGTGAAATATTGATGAAGTTATTATGTGTTGGGAAAAAAAGTTAAGCGATGCGGGATGCGGGATACGGGATGCGGGATAATGGATTCCGGATGCCTGATGACTGATGCCGGATATCAGAATCTTCGATCAGGTTTCATTTCATTACAATTCGTCTTTCGTTCGTCTTTCATTCGTCTTTGGTTCGTTATTGGCTTTTGGCTTTTGGCTTTTCGCTGTGTGCCTTTCCCTTATCTCCCCACACCAGGGCGTGATCTCCGCTGCGCTCCGAGATGGGGGATGGGGGATGGGAGATGGGGGATTAGGGATCCCGTATAAATATCGTAAATTTGAACATCATCTCATCCTATTGAAAATGGAATATAAAAGAGCTTATCAGTATTCATCTGAAGCAATGAAAAACGTCAGTTATGATGAGATGGATTCTGGTATACTTAGAAATAAACTTGGGATTACTGATCAGAGAATTTTGAATGAAGAGGAAACCATCGGCTTCCTGGCTGCTCAAAAAAGATTGACCGATGAACTTACCAAACGAACAAAATTCAATGCAAACTATATTTACCTGATCCACCGGCTTGCGCTGGGTCATATTTATGGGTTTGCAGGAAGACCCAGAGAGGTTAATATTTCAAAATCCGGGCACAGGTTCATGTTATTTACAGAAATACCCCGCGCCATGGAATATCTGGAACGTGAGTACCTTAGTAAACTTCCTGTAACCTACGATGACAAAGATGATTTAATTAAGGACATCGCCATCATTCACTGTGAATTACTTTATATTCATCCTTTTCGTGAGGGTAACGGAAGAACTTCAAGGATCTTTGCTGATTTGATGGCAAATCGTGCTGGGTTTCCACTGCTCGATCTCATGAAATTCAGACAGAATCACTATGACGCGTATGTCAAAGCTCTTAATCAGGGGGAAAATCAGAATTACAAGCCGATGATAGAGATTATCGCGGAGTTGTTTTCAACTTTTTAGACGCTTCTTTGACAATACGGACTTTAGAAGCTTTGCTAAAAACAATGCCTTCAATCCTGGCTGATGCAAATGTGTTTTTTGCAATCAAGGATAAGTCTGGCTTATAAACTGGACGGGCTTTCATAACACAAAGATACTAAAAAAATCACTTCTTTCTCCATCCCGCTTCCGATTTGTACTTCGAATACCAGATGATCCAGTTGGCTTCGGATTTATATTCGGTGATGAAGGATCCTGATGGGGCCTAGCGGTGTAGGAAAAACATTCCTGGGAGCAGGACTTTGCTTTGATGCTTTGCAGAAAGGTTACCGGGCTTGTTTCAGAACCATGGAACAACTCATACATCTTCTGAAAATGAAAGACATCGTCAAATCGATGGCCCGGGAATTTGAAATGCTCCTTCATGCAGATCTTCTGGTGATCGATGATATTATGATGTTCCCAATTGAACGCAAACAAGCCGTCTCACTGTTCAATCTGATCGATCATCTGCATCAACATGCATCCATAATCGTCACTACCAATAAAAGTCCTGATGAATGGGTCAAAGTCCTCGACGATGAAATCCTAGCTGCAGCCATACTTGATAGGTTGCTTTTTAAGTGCGAAATCGTCAAATTATCCGGTAAGTCGTTCCGGCTGGAAAACAGAAAAACGATTTTTGAAAACACCGTTCTTTAAAATTTTGTACCTTTAAATCGGAAATTAACGATGCAAAAAACCTTGCATTCTTATTTACCGATTTCCTGCATTTGTAGTTACCGCTTACACCTGGCTTTATCCGATTGCCCGTCCACTGTTTCCAGGCTGGTTCATCACTTTAAAGGAACTGGGATTGGCGATGATACAATGTGTGGTTGCCGGATCTGACAAACCGGTTCTGGAAGCGAAGGATATTATGGGGTTGGCGAAAAGGGATGGCAGGTGAGAGATAGGAGATCGGAGATGTGAGACGGGGGATGGGAGATAATGGATGCGCGATAGATGACGGATGCCAGATGTCGGAAGGAGCTTCAATGAAGAATGGGGAATGAGGAATAAGGAATGAATGAGAAATTAAAAATTAAAAATAAAAATAGTCGGGAAGGAAAACATTTACTATATTTGCATAAGCATCAAGAACCCCTGAACGGGTGCCAACCGAGTGGAACGCCACGGTGGCAAAATGATGCGGATCAGTCGTATCAAAATGGTTCAGTCATGGAAAACACATCTTTCAGCCTTGATCCGCGGTATGTGGATTTTGACCGCTTTGCCGACCAGCTGGCATCGATGCTGGATGAGGCAGACATCCCCCTGCTTGGGAAAGAGATTCCCTCACCGATACCCAAGCCCTGGGTCAACGAACGGTTCTTCATTGAACTCTACACCCTAAGGGAATTCCTGGTTAAGAAACAGTTTACCGCAGTTGAGGGCGTCGCTTTCTGGACAGATTTCCAAAAGTTACCTGCCAGGGATTCAGGAAGCAGAATAAAACAGGTCAATGCCGGATGGCCCTATACGGACGGAACGCGGTTTGATGATGAGCTTGTGCTCTTCTTTATTCTGTTGAGATACAAACTAAAGGAGTGCTACCTGGAAAAAGAGACCTGGGAGATCCTGCCCAGGCTGTTTGATCATGTGACCAGGAATCAGGAGCAACCGTTGCCGGTTCTGCTGAAACAACTCTACATCAAGGCTGAACGGCTTGCACATGAATTCGGAAGCAACCGGGTGAGGATCATCCGGAATTTTGAGGCTTATGCGTATGAGCTGAGCAGGCCATGGATGCAAGACCTGAAACCGGGAAAGACCCACAGCTGCAAATGCGGATGGAAGGGGTTCATTCCGGTGTTTGTTCACGCAACGGGACATTCATGCCAGGGAATCGTGAGGTTTTGCACGGCTTGCAAAAAGAGGATTGGTTGGTGACAATTCCTGTTATTTCTTCCTCCACCCCGCCTCTGACTTGTATTTCGTATACCAGATGATCCAGTTGGATTCTGATTTGTACTCTGTGAAGAAGATGGTGAGATCGGCGTCGGATTTGTATTTTGTGGTGAACCAGATGCCTTTGCAGCCCTGGGCTTCGGATTGATATTCTGTTTCGTAAACGATGAGATCAGCTTCGGACTTGTATTGGGTGACATAGACGAGCACGTCGGCTTCGGATTTATATTTGGTGACATAGACTTTCTGGGCGGAGGATCCGAGGGAGCAGGCGAGGAGCAGGAGGAGGGAGAGAAGGGTTGTTTTCATGCTGGTTATTTGTTATAAAGATAGTGATTTTTATTGATGGGAGATGGGGGATGGGAGATGGGGGATTAGAGATTCGAGATGCGGCCACGCCAAGGCGTGGTCTCAGCTTCGCTTCGAGATGCGGGATGTGCGATACGCAAATTGCGAATAGCGAATAGCGAATAGCGAAAAGCCAATAGCCAACAGCCAACAGCCAACATCCAATAGCCAGGTTCCAGCTAAAGTTCCCTTTGCTTCCAAATACTTATACTGATTTTTCGGATATTTTCGGGGGGCTCTTCGAGGTCGCCGGTGAAGGGGTTTTTGAGGAATTCTTCGTAGATCTCCTGCTTAAGGGGGTTGAAGATGTCGGAGAGTTCGTCGGTGCTCTGATCCCAGGAGCCGGTGGAGGTTCCGCCGCTGCGCCATTCGATGCGGTAATGGATGTAAAATTGTGAAAGGTTCATGGCTGATCTATGGTAATATCAATTTCCTTGATGTATTCATAATCCATATCGGTTTTCCTTTCGGCATCAAGGACGGTTTTGTTGTAGAGGGAATCGAACAGCCCGATAAATATGTCGTGCAGATTGTCCTTTTTGCCCACCGTGATGATCTGCTTTCCAGATTCCATGCTTTCGTCGTCATATTCGATCAGGTATGACAGGGTTATCTTTTTTTGAATCATTTGATTTTGAATTTCTGTTAATTATTTGGTTTTAGGTTAAACTTTTATTCCGGACACCTGGTTATAGAGTTTCATGGACATGTTGGTAATCCTGTGTCTGGCTACCATCTCATCCAGAATGTAATTACCCGTCATGCTGTGAATACGTTGGCCAATCACCTGGTAGTGGAAAAGCTCCATTAAAAGATAAAACCCCTCAATCCCTAACCCGGTGAAGGGAGCCTCGGGTGAAAGGCCGGCATATTCCATCACCTGTCGGCAACCTTCCTCCAGCAAGGCCCCATATTCCCTTTCCATTTGTTCATCGGGCCGGCCAAACGCATCGTCACGGCGATAACGTTCACAGCCAAGCTTCAGGAACAGCGAAGCCTTGGTTCGAATGTAATCATAGAAATTCTCCACGATCAATTTTTCCGGGATCTCTTCTCGTTTCATTTGTCACTTTTTTTGATTTCTTTTCATTCCGATTTATCACGTTGGTACTTAAACCCGACCATGGTCCCTCTCATGCCCCCCAGCGACTCCTCCTCACAGAAAGAGAACAGGAACTCTTTTGCAGGAAGAGTCCCGTGCAACACCTGCTCTGAGATACACTTGCGAGCCACGTTGTCGATCTGACCCCCGGTCAGCTCGTAGCGTTTCGCCAGTTCGATAATTTCTTCCTTATGGAGCGAAGGGATCTTATCCATCCACATCAGCGAACGCGCTTCACGGGAAGGCTTTTCGAACCTGATCTTGTAGAGAAACCGTCGCTCAAACGCCTGGTCGAGGTTGCCCGTAAGGTTGGTGGTAGCGATCAGGATCCCGTTCAAATCCTCCATCTCCTGCAGGATGATATTCTGGATGGCATTCTCTGTTTGGTCGACCGACGAGGAGCCGATCTTCTTCCGAGTAGAAAAAATCGCGTCAGCCTCATTGAACAGCAGGATCGGTGCTATCTCCGAGCTCTCCACCAGCTTCCGGTACTTGTCAAACACCCCCTTGATCAGCTTCTCTGACTCCCCGAACCACATGCTCTTCGTCTCGCTGATGACCACCTGCATGATATCGCGGCCCGTCTTGCGGGCAATCTGGTAAGCCGACTCCGTCTTCCCCGTGCCCGGCGGCCCATACATCAGGATAGCCACCCCCTGCTTCATGCCCGCTTTTTTAAGACGGCCCGTCAACCGTTTGAAATTCCCCTGTCGAAGCGTCGAGGTCAGGAATTTCAGCTTCTGCTCCTCCTCAGGATGAAAGATCAGCCTCTTCGGGACAACCTCCGAAGCAAGAAGGATATCCTTCGGCTTTTTTTTCATCTTGACGATCAGCTTGCTGTCCTCCTTCAGCACCAGCTCAGCCCCCCGGGCAGTGAGACAGATATTGCGGTCGCTGCGAAAGAACCCATCCTCCACCTCAGCCAGCCCTCGAAGGATCAACTCCTGGCGCCCCTCATTGAATTCACGCCGGACCCTCATCTGCGTCCGGAGATCATGAAAAAGCATTTTGACCATATCGGAGAGATCGACCTGGGGACGGTCATTGACAAACTCCCTCGCCGTATAAAGGAAAATACAGAGACTATCTTTATCCAGAAACATATCCGACAACTCCCTGATCCAACCCTGATGCAGGTTGGCATCCATCAATGATTTAATCTCCGCCACCAATTCTTCATAGGTGAGCCGGTTCTCCTCCCGCTCCGAAAAGAGCTCCCCAAGCACATCGATGAACCCATACAGATCCAGCTTTTCCCTCCGGGTTGAGGCAAACGACTCCTGGTAGGTCAGGGACTTTACCGCCTCCTTGCTCACATAGAACTGGGCATTGCTGCCCGGCCGCATCCGCCGCCCCTTCCGGACGTGAACATCACTGTCGTGCCGAAGGATGCGCATGGAACAAAGCTCTTCAAGCTCCCCCATGTATTTGAGCATGGAAATAGGCGTACATTTCAGGAAATTTGCCATATCGTCCATGTCGACCGACTCGCGATTGAATCCCAGGTTACACATCAGGCTTAATAGAATGGCCTGCAGGTCTGAGCACCCGAAGAAGCGGGCCACGATACGCGCATGAGGTTCACATTTCTTGATATACTCAGGGCTCATCCCCGACTTCTCCCCAAGAGCGGCGATCTGCTCTACCGCCTCGAGCATGTGGTTGCTTTTTGAATTTTTTGTCGTTGATTTCTTCTTCATCGTTTCATCTTTTGATGCAAAATTGGGAAAGGGGGGTGCAGTGGATCTGCATTGGAGGTAGCGAAATGGCGAAATAGTGAAATAGCGAAAAAAAATAATGGATGGGAGATAAGAGATGCGGGATATGAGATGAGAGATGGGAGATAGGAGATATAGAGATTTAGTAGTAAATTTATTTCCTCATTCGTCATTTTTCATTCTTCATTCTTAATTGAGCCATTATGCCATTGAATAAAGAAGCTTTGATCCGGTACCGGGTGATCAACCGGTGCCTGGTTGATTTTAAGTATGTGTCAAAGGCCCGATTGACCCGGGCGTGCGAGGAGGCGTTGGATATTGCCCCGATCGGGGAGCGGACCATCGACCAGGACATCCATGACATGCGATATAGCAGAGGTCTGGGATTTCACGCCCCGATCAAATTCAGCAAGGAGCACAACGGCTATTACTATGATGATCCGAATTACTCGATCGACAGCATCCCGCTGAACGAAGAGGAGTTAGAGGCCCTCTCGTTTGCCTCCACCATGTTGGAGCAATACCGGCACATCGACCTCTTCAGCAACTTCACCGGCGCCGTGCAGAAGATCGTGGAGGCCGTGAATATTAGGCGCATGCTGAAGAGCGAATCCTCCTACCCATTCGTGCAATTCGAGAGCGTGCCGGAGATGAAAGGCAATGACCTGCTGAAGCCCGTCATTGAAGCGATCCGCGACCGAACCGTCCTGGAGATCCTGCACCAGCGGTTTGATTCCGACAAAGCCTACCGGCATATCGTCCACCCCTACCTACTCAAAGAGTATCGAAACCGCTGGTACCTGATCGGTCTGAACGAAGAGTTGGACCAGATCCGCACCTACGGACTTGACCGCATCCTGGAGATCAAAGAGGATTCCACAGTAGAATTCAGGGAGAGCGGTTTTGATCCGGAGAGATATTTCCGATCCGCTATCGGGATCATCGCCCCGGAAACTGATCCCCAGCGAGTCGTGCTTCGATTCACCCGGGAACAGGGCATGTATGTGATCACCCAGCCCATTCATGAAAGCCAGGAGATCGTGGAGGAGGATGAAGAGCAAATTACCATCAGCCTTTTCATTATCCCGACGTATGAGCTGTTATCGATGATTTTGGGATGGGGAGAGAACGTGGAGGTAATCGAGCCTAGTTCGTTGAGAAATCGTGTTATTGAGGAGTTGAAAGGGATGGTTCTTGTTTACGAAGCGGACAAGCGGACAGGCGGACAAGCGGACAAGTGAATGAGGAATGAGGAAATAGGAATGAGGAATGAAATGCGATGTGGTAGAGGGGATGGGTAATCTGTGAATCGTGATAACTATTTTTAATTTACACTTAGTGTTAATTATTTTTTGTATATTTGCATGAATATTACGTTTAGGACAAAGAAACTGGAGAAGTTGGCGAATAACTATCGGTTATGTCAGAAGGAATTCGGGAAGAAAAGGGCTGAGTTGTACCACAAGCGATTACAAGCGTTATCAGGCGCCGGAACATTGGAAGATACGCGAAACCTGCCGGGAAATTATCATGAGCTGGTACAAAACAGAAAAGGCCAATGGGCATGCGATCTTGATCATCCGTACCGGCTGGTGTTTGAACCGCATGAGGATCCCATTCCGGTGGATCCGGATGGAAGATATGAATGGATTAAAATTGAGGGGGTAGAAATCGTTGAAATAGTTGATTATCATTAAAGAGAAGAATATGGCAAAGCAAAATCAATATTATCCTGATGTAGTATTTCATCCGGGAGCGACGCTTGCTGAGAAGCTTGAAGAGTTGGGTATGGGACCCAAGGAATTTGCTATACGAACCGGGAAACCGGAAAAAACCATCTCAGCGATTCTTTCCGGCGAAAGTTCTATTACGGCTGACATGGCTGTTCAGTTTGAGAATGTGACACGCATCCCGGCTCATTTCTGGATGAATTATCAGCGTGCCTATGATGAGTACATAGCCCGGATAAAAAGGCAGGAAGCGCTGGAGCAAGCTGCCGGTTGGGTAAAAAGTTTTCCTGTGTCCCAGATGATGAAATTCGGTTGGTTGGAGAAGCTCTCATCAGGGATTGAGAGAACAGCAGGGTTGTTTGAATTTTTCGGGGTTTCCAATGCGGAAGCCTGGGAAAACTATTACTGTAATCAACAACTGAAAGTAGCTTTCCGGATCTCCCTGAAACATACCCGGGACCCGTTTGCCCTATCAGTCTGGTTACGCAAAGGAGAGCTGGAGGCTTCAACCATTGAAGCTCCCATTTATTCTGAAACAAAGTTCAGGGAGTTATTGCCGGATATCAAAAGCCTGGCTGCTGAACAACCTGAAGATTTCTTTCAGCAGCTACAGGAGATATGTCTTGCTGCTGGAGTCAAGGTAGTGCATGTCCCCCCACTCCCCAAAGCGCCTGTTACCGGTGCTACCCGATGGATCAATGATCATCCGCTGATCCAGCTTTCGGGGAGAGGACGGCGGAATGACATCTTCTGGTTTTCCTTTTTTCATGAGGCGGGTCATATACTGCATCACGGGAAAAAGGAGATCTTCCTTGAAGATATAGAGTATGATGATAAAGACATGATCAAGGAAGAGGAGGCAGATGCATTTGCCGTCAAATGGACCTTCTCTGAAGGGGAAGAACGAGAGCTGAAACAGATGCTTCCCCTTACAGAGCAGGAGTTCATACAATATGCTGCCCGGATCAACACACATCCATCTCTGATCATCGGCCGGCTGCAGCACAATAAAGATATCCCTTATTACTTCGATACAAGGTTCTTTAAATCCCTGGTCTTTCCCGGTGATCCTGAGAAATAGACCTCTTTGCAGATAGGCTGCATTTTGGGTTCATAGGTTTGCTGTAAAAAGCATTATGGAATCCGTTGAAGAAATTCTGGACAGTCTGAATAGACTTTTCAGGGCCTATCTTGATTCGGGAAGAAGTCCGGATTTTAGGGCGCAGATCATAGAGCAAGCTAATCTTTTACTGCAAGAAGGATATATCATCCAGCGGATGGATCGGGATCCAACTCCGGAAGAGGCAGCCTTTTTGGCGGGAAGCGGAAGGCGGGCATTAGAGGAGTTGGAGGGGATAAAGCAAGAGAAAACAACTGCCATCTCCAGGGGAGAGTTTGAACGGGCAGCTGACTTGCGGGAATTAGAGAACAGGCTTCGGGGAGCATTATGGGAAAAGATCAGGCGACCCTCATCAAAACCTTTTTTTGTTTTATCTGAAAATGAGAAAGAAATAATCGTATTCGGATGTTGGCCAGTGACATAAATATGTATAATTTTGTTATAAGAAATGGAACAAGGAAAAACCATCAGCAAATCCAGCTTTATCCGAGGCATCAAATTGCCCTATCTCAGATTATCTTTAATATCATTGTCAACAGATAAACTTAACCCATTTGATATGATAAGAACGCTACTCCTTTCCTGTGTTTTTCTATGGCTTCATCTATCACTTCATGCTCAATTCATTGACAGCCATAACAGTGTCCTCCCTTTAAAAAACGGATCCGAGATCCTGTTTGGGAAGGATATCATTATCAATGATCAACCTGACCAAAGCCAGCTTGATGTTGAGGTCTGCTCAGCCTTTAACGGGTGGTTGTATGCTGCGTATTGGTATCAAGAGCCTGTTAAAGTGAATGGTAAAACCTTCATGAAACCAATTATTGCAGTTATGAAGTCCCTTGATAATGGGATGAATTGGACTACTATTAATGAAGTAGATTGGGAATCAGGTATGGTCTGGGTCGAACAACTTTCAATTACTACGACCGGGCAATCGGTATCTGATATAAAACTTTTATTTCATTAAGGAAAAGTTTAGGTTAAATAAACATTCAAAAATAATGAATTTATCATACCTTTAGCTTCCAATTTGCTGATCGCAGTAAAAAAGGTCTTTGACCAGCTGTACAGCTTTTTTTTCAGCCCAAATGTTTGTAAAACCATAATGATTCAATCATGAAAAAAAAGTTTTCAATTCTGATGGTGATACTGATAGTGCTACTGACAGCCCGGTGCAAAAAGGAGACAGATGATTCGACTCCGACTCCGACCCCGACTTATCAAAATGGGTTTACAATCTACGGCCAGTTTCGGGAAACGAATCAGGCATTATTTTATAACGATAATGGAACAGCATTAGTTGCCTTCGCATCCTCATCACTTCAGCTTGATACAATAAACGGAGTATGGCATGGAATAGGCGACGGATTGGATTTTGAAGAGATGTTTTCAAATACACTTTATGGTGTACCTGTTGGGAATTTTACGTTGAATTCCTCAGGTGCAACCGGATCTTTTTCCGATGGGTTCATGATCCTGAATTATGATTTTGATGAAGATACTGGAACAGATAATTATCCCATAACAGGGAACATCGATATTTCTCTGGTCAGTGGAAATTATTTTTTTCAATATAACTTAATGATGGTCGATTCAGCCATCGTTCAGGGGACATTTTATGGACAACCAGTTGATTTAACCTCAATGATTGAGAACAAAGCGGCAGGGTTGAAACCTCACTCCAAAAAATGCCTCGTCACGAACTCCCGGAAGCGCTCCTGGTATTTCTCCGACACGGGGATGTAGGTCTTTCCGAAGACGATGCGGTTGCGCTCGATGGTTTTGACCTTAGCCAGGTTGACGATGAAGGAGCGGTGCACCCGTAGAAAGGATCCGGCCGGAAGCTGCTCCTCCAACGAGATCATGCTGCGGATGGTCATCACCGGGCGCTCCCGCCCCTCCAGGTAGATCTTCGCATAATCCTTCAGCCCTTCGATGTAAAGGATGTCATCCAGGTCGATCCGCACCAGCTTGTAATCGGACTTCACAAAGATGCTCTGTCCCTTCTCCTCCCGCGGCGCCCCGGCCCGGCTCTTCAGCTCAAACCAGGCCCGGGCCTTTCCCGCCGCCTGCAGGAACTCTTCATAACTGAAGGGCTTCAGCAGGTAATCCAGCGCATCCGCTTTGAACCCCTCCAACGCATACTGCTCAAAGGCGGTGGTGAAGATCACCCGCTGCTCCCCGCCAAGGCTCCTGGAGAGCTGCAGGCCGTTGAGCTCGGGCATCTGGATGTCAAGAAACAATAGGTCGACCGGTTCCGCCTCTAATGCCTTCAGGGCCTCAAAGGCGCTGTTGCACCGTCCGGCCAGCTCAAGAAAGGGGGTCTTCTTCACATACCCCTCTAATAGGTCAAGGGCCGGCGGTTCGTCATCCACGATCAGGCAGCGGATCTTCATGACGCCGGGGGATGAGGTGATAAACGAGGTTCCGGGAGCCGTATCATAAATTGAGGGTAAGGTGTGAGACAAACAATCCGTCGCGGACCTCCTGCTCTAGGGTGTAGCGGCCGGGATAGATCAGCTCCAGCCGCTTCCGGAGGTTCTCCAGCCCGATCCCCGAGCCGCTCTTGTCCTCCTCGTCTTTGGGGAAGTAGCTATTCTCGGTAAGGCATTCCACTGTAGCTTTTTCCCCCTCGCCGGAGGTGAGGATCCGGATCCGGATCACCGACCCCTCCGTCGGGCTGGTCCCGTGCTTGAAGGCATTCTCGATGAGGGAGATGAAGAGCAGGGGGGCAATGAAGGGATCGCCCGGGGGATCGGGGATCTCCTGCTCGATCTTCACATGCTGCGGGTAACGGAACGACATCAGGTCGATGTAGCTGCGCACGAAGAGGAGCTCCGACTTCAGCGGAACCTGTTCGTGGTCGCTTTCATACAGGACGTAGCGGATCAGCTTGCTGAGCTGGTGCACCGCCTTCCGGGCCTCTTCGGGCCGGGTGGCGATCATCGAGTAGATGTTGTTCAGCGTGTTGAAGAAGAAGTGCGGGCTGAGCTGGTTCTTCAGGTTGCTCAGCTCCGATTCCACCCGTGCCTGCTCAAGCTGCGCCCGTATGCGCTCCGCCCGGTACCACTGCCCGGTCATCCGGATGGCCACGCTGAGCCCGGAGACCATCAGCAGCGAGACGATGGTGCGGATCCAGATGAACTGCTCCGGCCCGACCGGCCGCATCGGGGGGAGCTCAGTCCCAGGAGGAGGTCCTAGCCATACCGTATGGAACAGCATCACGATCCAGCTGGCGGCCACGAAGATCAACAGGTTGATCAGCAGGTATTTCCAGATCTCCCGTTTGAAGAGGTACCGCTCGATCAGGAAGCTGTAGTTGAGGTAAAAGACCGCCAGGTTGAAAAACATGGGGACCGAAAACATCAGGTAGAGCCTCACCGACCGCTCCCGTTCCCCCGTCTCAAAGAGGATGGGGACCAGGAAAACCAGCAGCCAGATCAGGATGTGGGCCATCAGCGCGGCCCGTCTCTTCCGCTGTTCGTCAGGGGTTCTCATGAAGGTGTTGCCGGCATCAAAGATACGATGAAACTTATTCATTCCCATCCTATTCATAGCGCAGCGCTTCGATGGGATCCAGGGAGGCGGCCTTCCGGGCGGGGTACCAGCCGAAGAAGACGCCGATTACGGTGCAAACGGCAAAGGAGATGAGGATCGACCAGGAGGTGATGTAGACGGGCCACCCCACGAAATGTTCCACCAGCCAGGAGACGCCAAGCCCCAGCGAGATCCCGATGATCCCGCCGGCCAGGCTGATCATCACCGACTCGAACAGGAACTGCAGCAGGATGTCGCGCCCCATGCCTCCCACCGACATCCGCAGGCCGATCTCGCGGGTGCGTTCGGTCACCGATACCAGCATGATGTTCATGATGCCGATGCCCCCCACCACCAGCGAGATGCCGGCAATGACGCCCAGGAGGATGGTGAGGATGTCGGTCACCGAACCGAACACGTCGATGAGCTCCTGCTGCGAGCGGACCTCGAAATCGGAAGAGTCGCCCGCCTTGAGGTGGTGCCGGTTCCGGAGGATCGCCTCGATCTCGGCCTTGGCCTCATCGGCCACCTCTTCACCGGCGGCCGAGGCGAAGATCCCATTGAGGTGGGTGATGGCCAGGATCCGTTTTTGCACGGTGGTGTAAGGGGTCAGCACAATGTCGTCCATGTCCATCCCCATGGTGTTCTGCCCCTTTCCCTTCAGCACGCCGATCACCCGGAAGGGGATGCTGTTGAAGCGGATGGTTTTTCCCAGGGGATTTTCATTTTTGCCGAAGAGGGTGTCCACCACGGTTTGCCCGATGACGCACACCTTGGCCGCGGTCTTCACGTCGCGGTCGGTGAACATCGTTCCCTGCCCGATCTCGTATTTGCTGATCTCCGCATACTCGGGGTTCACCCCCCGCAGGCTGGCCGGCCAGTTCTTGGAGCCGTACACCAGCTGCCCCCCTCCCGAGACCATGGGGGAGACCTCCTTGATATATTGGGCCTGGTCGCGGATGGCCTGGTAGTCGTCCAACGTGAGCGTTTCGGTGGCCGAGCCGGCTAACATGGCGCCGCGGAACCGTTCCCGGCCGGGCTGCACGATCAGCATGTTGGATCCCATGCCGGAGATCTCACTCTGGATACTTTGCTTGGAGCCCTGCCCGATGCCCAGCATGGCGATCACGCTGGCCACCCCGATGATGATGCCTAACATGGTGAGGAAGGTGCGGTAGGGGTTCCGGAAGAGGGCCCTGAGCGAGATGGTGAGGAGGTTTGAGGTGTTCATCTGGCTGAATTTAAGCGAGTTCGCGATCGTTCTCCGGGAGGCTTTCCAGCGCTTCCCGGGCCGATTTGGTGTTCGGGTTGGCTTCGTCGCGGATGATCCGGCCGTCGCGCAGCACGATGCTCCGGCTGCTGAAGGCGGCGATGTCGGCTTCGTGGGTGACGAAGGCGATGGTCTTGCCCTGCCGGTTCAGCTCCTGGAAGAGGGCCATGATCTCGAAGCTGGTGCGGGTGTCCAGGTTCCCGGTGGCCTCGTCGGCTAAGATGATCACCGGGTCGTTCACTAGCGCCCGGGCGATGGCCACGCGTTGCTGCTGTCCGCCCGAGAGCTGGTTGGGGGTGTGCAGCATCCGGTCGCTCAGCCCCACTGCCTCCAAGGCCTCCCGGGCCTTCTGTTTCCGCTGCCGGGAGGTGACGCGGGGGTTGTAGAGCAGGGGGAGCTCCACATTCTCCAGCGCAGTGGTGCGGGGCAGGAGGTTATAGGACTGGAACACAAAGCCGATCTTGACGCTCCGCAGGCGGGCCCGTTCATTGCGGGTCATGCTCTTCACCGGCACCTCATCCAGCAGGTATTCCCCCTCGGAGGGGGTGTCGAGACAGCCCAGGAGGTTCAGCAGGGTCGATTTTCCCGAGCCGCTCGCCCCCATGATGGCTGCAAACTCTCCGGCCATCACATCAAAGGAGATCCCCTTGAGCGCCCTGACATTCTCACTGCCCACCCGGAACTCGCGTTTCAGCTCGCTGATGTGGATGATCCGGTTCATGGCTGCGGGGGGCTGGGAGGTTCCTGCTGCGACGACTTTTTGTTGTTGTTGCTGCCCGGCGGTTTGGGGAGGAAGGGGCTGGATGTGTTGGCGGCGGAGGAGCTGCCGGCGTCCCGGCTCTCCTCCAGGGCGGTCACCACCTGCTCTCCGGGCTGGATCCCGGAGCAGATCTCCACCTGCACGCCGTCATCCATCCCGGTAATCACAGTCCGGGGCTCAATGAGGCCATCCCGGAGGATGTAGAGCTGTTGGCCTAGGGAGTCGGGGGAATGGGAAGGAGGGGGGCCGGGTGCCGGCTCCCCGCCGGGGCGCTGCGCTGCGTTGAATTGCTGGATCATGTTCATGTTGGGAGTCAGCGTCAGCGCTCCGGCGGGGATGAGCACCACCCCCTCTTTTTCTTCAGTGATCACCGTGATGCTGGCGGTGAGGCCGGGCATCAGCTTCAGGTCGGGGTTGGGGGCCTGCACCACCACGCTGTAGGTGACCACATTGGCATTGATATGGGGCTCCAACCGCACCTGGGTGACGGTGCCGGTGAAGAGATCATCGGGGAAGGCGTCAACAGTGAAGGTGACCCGCTGCCCCTCCTTCACCTGGCCGATATCTGCTTCGTCCACGTCGGCGATCACCCGCATCCGGGTCAGGTCGTTGGCAATGGTGAAGAGGGTGGGGGTGTTGAAGCTGGCCGCCACCGTCTGCCCCTCCTCCACGTCGCGCGAGATCACCACCCCGGAGATGGGCGAGGTGATGGTGGCATAGCCTAAGTTTCGTTCGGCGCTGGTAAGTTCGGCCTGGATGCGGTCCACGCTGGTCTTCGCCTTCACGAATGCATACCAGGCATTTTCGTAATCGGCGTCACTGATCGTATTTTCCTCATGTAATTTTTTATACCTGTCATGATTTTTCCGCTGAAACTCCAGGTCGTTCTCCGCCGACTCCAGGCTGGCCTTCACCTGGGCCACCTGGGCCTCCAACATGCTCTTGTCGAGGAGGGCCAGCAGCTGCCCCCTGGTCACCACGGAGTTGTAGTCGACAAAGAGCTTCTCGATCGTCCCCGACACCTGCGTCCCCACCTCCACCTGGTTGATGGGCTCGAGGGTGCCGGTGGCGGTCACCTCCCGGGTGAGGGAGCCGGTGACCGCCTCAGCTGTCTTCACCGAGATCCGCGGAGCGGAGGTTCTCCCAAGAAGGATCCAGGCGAGGATCCCGCCGGCCAGGAGCGCTCCGGCGATGAGGAAGAGTTTGGTTCTTTTTTTCATGACGGCAAAAATAGCCTCGGCCAAAGCCAGGGAGGAAACAAAATGGACGTATCAGAGAATTTCAGGGAAGAAGGGGGAATTTTCAGGGAAGATGCGCGATGGGAGATACGGGATGCGAGATGCGCGATGCGCGAAAAGCGAAAAGCGAACCTATTCCCCCGTCAGGGTAACCACCAGCCTTCATCCGCGGGGTTTGGGCGACAGCTGGATTTCTTTCTGGAACCAGGGCATGGGATAAAAGTAGATAAAAAGGCAGTTGGAAGAATTTGGTTTAGTCAGTGAGCTTTATCTCTCCACTTCTAATTTTCCGCAAAAATTCTTTCTGCTCCTTCAAAGACATTTTAGCCAATTGTGCTGCTATCTTTTCTTTTAGTAAATGATTCAAAATAATTTCCTCAAAACTAAGCACAAATTCGATAGTTCAACTCAGGAATGACAGGATGATGTTGAATTCGTTTTTCGTCTAATTCTGTTTTATTCATCTTTACTCC
>Ga0163209_1000216_pt1 | contig 23993 bp, 17 predicted proteins | sample Kivu_160m_FD_113538 | JGI IMG/M metagenome (GOLD analysis project Ga0163209, IMG submission 113538) | Freshwater microbial communities from Lake Kivu, Western Province, Rwanda to study Microbial Dark Matter (Phase II) - Kivu_160m | ecosystem: Environmental > Aquatic > Freshwater > Lake ...
CGGCTCCACGGGCGGGATCGTCTCGGGACTGGCCAGGCTTGCCGCCGGCGCCGGCTGGAACAGTCTGATCGCCTATGGGCGCGGCACCGGAAGCGATGAATTGCAGGCGGTCAGGGTCGGAACAGATTGCGATGTTAGGCGGCATGGCGTCGTCACCCGGCTGTTCGATCGGCACGGTCTCGGCTCACGCACGGCCACGGAACGGTTCATCACCCGGATGGAACAAGTGCGGCCCGACCTGATCCACCTGCATAACCTGCACGGGTACTACCTGAACATCAGGGTGTTGTTTGAATGGCTCTCGACCCGGGACATCCCCGTTGTCTGGACCTTCCACGACTGCTGGCCGATGACCGGCCATTGCAGCCACTTCGACCACATCGGTTGCGAAAAATGGAAAACGGTCTGCCGGCAATGCCCTCAAACGGGGCGTTACCCGGCAAGCATTCTCCTGGATCGTTCCGAAAAGAATTTTCGTCTGAAAAGGGTTCTTTTCACATCCGTAAAAAGGATGACGATCGTCCCGGTATCCCGCTGGCTCAACGGTGTGGTCGGACAATCATTCCTGGGTGACGTGCCGCGGAAAGTCATATACAACGGAGTTGACACAGGTCTTTACAAGCCGGCTGAAAGCAGTGATGTCCGGAGGAAATTCGGAGTTGACGGGAAATTCATCATCCTCGGCGCCGCAGGAAAATGGGACGACCGGAAAGGACTGTTCGATTTTATTGAACTGGCAGGGCGAACCGGTCCGGATGTGGCCATCATTCTGGCAGGGCTTAACCGGCGGCAATTGAAAAACCTTCCCGCAAACGTCACGGGCACGGGGCGCCTTGGCAGCCTGGAAGAACTTGCAGGGCTTTACTCGGCCGCCGATGTTTACCTCAACCTCTCGGCCGAGGAAACCTTCGGCCTGACCACCGCCGAAGCCCTCGCCTGCGGGACCCCGGTCGTCGTTTACAATGCCACGGCCAGCCCGGAACTGGTTTCGCCCGAAACCGGGATCGTGGTCGAAAAGGGCGACATCAGCGGGTTGCTGAACGCCGTCGGGATCATCCGGAATAACGGCAAAACGGCTTACAGTGCGGCCTGCCGGCAGAGGGCCCTGGATTTTTTCAACCGGGACCGGATGCTGTCCGAATACCTGGAACTGTATGAGTCAGTTCATACAAAACAATCTAAGGATGTCTGAAAAGACCTCCGTGAACCTCTGTGATTTCTCCGTGGTTCTCTGTGAAATTTTTTTAATGTCTGTTACACAGAGTTTCACAGAGTGGGCACAGAGAACCACAGAGGATGGATTTAACTAACTAAGGAACAGTGCTGCATCCGCACATAGCGAAGATATCTCTTTAATGTCAAATCCTACCGGTAAAAAGGCCCTGATCCTTGCGGAGCGATTCTATCCCGAGGAGTTCCTGGTGAACAGCCTCGCCGAAGCCTGGCAGAAGCAGGGAAATCCGTTCGAGGTATTGACGCAGGCGCCCAGCTATCCTTTCGGAAAGGTCAGCAGGTATCCGGGTTATAAAAACAGGCTCTATTCCACCACCGGTTGGAACGGAACCCCTGTGCACCGGTTTTTCACGGTGCAGGGATATAAATCGTCCCGGTTATTGAAGATATTGAACTACCTGAACTTCGTGGTTACAGGAACCTTCTGCCTGCTTTTTCTCGGGAAACGTTACCATACGGTTTTTATCTACCAGACAGGTCCGTTGACCATGGCATTGCCGGCTGTCCTGTTAAAAAGGATTTTCCGCTTCAGGATCGTCATCTGGACGCAGGATCTCTGGCCCGACGGAGTTTATGAATATGGATTCAAAAAACGCCGGCTGCTTTCGGCATTCCTCAACCACATCGTCCGGTCGGTTTACCGGAACTGCGACCGGATCCTTGTTTCGTGCGAAGGGTTCATCGAACGGCTGAAAAAATATACGGATAAAGAGATCATGTTCATACCGCAATGGTCGAATTTCGAAGCGGGTACTGTTGAGATTGTGGCAGAAAAGCTGCTTGAACCGGGCAAGTTTCATTTTACTTTTGCGGGGAATATTTCGCGTCACCAGAACCTGGAGAACGTCATCCTGGGTTTCGGCAGGATTGCCGCGCAAAAGGAGGATATCTGCCTGAACATCATCGGAGACGGTTACCACCTGGAGACATTGCAGCATCTTGTCGCCGGAAATGGAATCCGCAACGTCCGGTTTTACGGCCGGAAACCCCTCGATGCCATCCCTGGGTACCTGGGCCAGAGCGATGCGCTGGTCATTTCGCTGCTCGGGACGCCATTGCTGGAGTTATTCATCCCTTCGAAGTTCCAGACCTATCTTTCGTTCGGGAAGCCGGTCGTATGCCTGATGAACGGCGCCGTGAAAGAATTTGTGCGGGGAGCCGGTATCGGGGTATATGGCGACCCGAACGATCCGGAGGCGATCGGGCAGGCGCTGGAAAAGGCAAGCAGTCTTGATGCCGGCGAAAAGGAGCAGATCAGCCGGAATTGCCGGATGTTGCTTGATACGACATTCAATAAGGAAAGGCTGATCGGGGAAATAACGGAAAGAGTTTTTAATATGCCTGCTTTTTTTTAACCGCAATGCAACGAAAATAAACATAAGATTGTAACATTAAATATCAGACGTATGATCATCATTACAGGCGCTTCAAGAGGGATCGGGAAATTCCTGTTCCACAGTTTCAGGGCTGAAAACGAAAGCCTGATCGGGACCTATTTCAAAACGCCTCCGGAACCGGGCGACGGATTGTTCCAGGTGGATGTGACCAGCTACGAGCAGGTTTCGGCGCTTGTGACGCAGCAGGCGCCGAAACTGACGGACATCACCCTGATCAACTGTGCGGGGATCAATTACAATGCCTTCGCGCACAAGAGCGACCCCCTGAAATGGAAGGAGGTTGTGGAAACGAACCTCATCGGGACGTACAACTGGATCCGGGCCGTGCTGCCGCTGATGCGCGAGCAGAAATTCGGCAGGATCATCAACTTCTCATCGGTTGTGGCGGTCAGGCCGACTCCCGGCATCAGCCCCTATGCCGCCTCCAAGTCGGCGCTTTGGGGGATGACCCGCAGCATCGCCGTTGAGAATGCCGCGATGAATGTCACCATCAACAACATCAACATGGGTTACTCCGTGCTCGGAATGATCGAGATGGTGCCTGAAGAGTACAAGAAGTCCATCATCGCCCAGATCCCCGCCGGGTGCCTGTGCGAGCCTGCCGACATTCTGAACACGGTAAAATATATCCGTGCTACCCGGTACCTCACCGGTTCCTCGATCGACCTGAACGGGGGGCTGATCTGATGGGACTGGAATTCAGGAAGCTGGATCCTGCGCGTGAGATCAGGGAGCAGCGGGCGCTCTTCAGGGAGTGTTTCCCGGAGAACAACGGCACGCCTGTTGAGACGGAGGATCACTATTTCTGGAAATTCCATTCAAAGGATCCGGCGGTGTCCTCCCCGGAATTCGGGGCCTATTCCGGCAATGAGCTGATCGGGTACTATGCGGCAATTCCTTTTACCTATCGCATGGACGGGAAGCCGCTGAAAGCCGCGATGGTCTGCGACGTGATGACCGGTGAAAAGGCAAGGGGGAAAGGTGTATTTACGAAACTGGGGATCTATTCCACCGGTGAGTTTGCCAAACAGGGATTTGACTTCTCCACCGGTTTCCCGATCAGGCCCGAGGTGATCCCGGGACATCTGAAAGCAGGGTGGGAGGACTGTTTCCCGCTTCCGATGTATGGCAGGTTCATCCGCTTCGATGCCTTTCTGAAAACAAGGAAGAAAAGTTTCCTCAGGCCGATAGCCAATGCCATGCTGTTTTTTTTCGACCAGGTGATCAGGTTTTCTTCGCCCGGGATACCGGGAGGTTTCAGCGTGGAATGCCATTCTTCAGCCTGCCTGCAGGAGATCAGGGGGTTGGATGCCTTTTTTAAAAAATGGGAAAACGAGTGTCCCGTCACCCTGGAGAAAAATGTGGCCTACCTGGATTGGCGCCTCAGGGCGCCGGGAAAATCATATCGTATCGTTGTCCTGCGCCATAAGGATGATATCGCCGGGTATGCAGTCTGCCGCCCGGTCGTAAAGGAAGGAGTGCCTTGTCTGGGCGTGCTGGACGTGATCCTGCTCAGAAGCTATTACCGTTACAGCGCCCTTCTGTTCAATGAGATTTTCCGCCTGGGGAAACAGGAAAAGGCCGAGCTGGCGCTGATCATGATCAACAACCGGTGGTACCGGGAATACAGGATGCGCCGGGCGGGATTTTTGAAGACTCCCTTCACGTTCCGTTTTATCATGAAGCGCTTCAACAGGGATCTGCCTGCCGGCATCCTTAAAAATTCCGAAAACTGGCACCTCACCTGGATCGATTCCGATGACCTCTGACCTGAAGATACTGACCTTCGATCTCGAGGAGTGGTTTCATATCCTCGATCATGACCTGACGAAGGAGGAAGCACAATGGCAAGCTTTCCCTTCCCGGATTAACCGGAACACCGGGCGGATCCTCGACCTGCTCGGCGAAACGGGATTGCAGGCCACCTTCTTCTGCCTGGGCTGGATCGCACGAAAATACCCGGATGTGATTAAAAAAATTTCGGCCGCCGGGCATGAAGTGGCCTGCCATTCAGATATGCACCGGCTCGTTTATGAACAATCGCCTGCCGGTTTCCGTGAAGATGCCGTCAGGGCCATCGGGATCCTGGAAGACCTCACGGCGAAGAAGGTCGTTTCTTACAGGGCGCCCGGTTTCTCGATCACCGGACAGACCACCTGGGCCTTTGAAATACTCGCTGAACTCGGCATCCGTCGGGATTCGTCCGTTTTCCCGGCACGCCGGGCGCATGGGGGCTTCCCCGCTTTCGGATCAGCGCTGCCAACCCTCATCAGGATCAAGGGCATGGAGATCAGGGAATTTCCTGTCAATACCTGGTCTTTCGCTGGCAAGCCGCTGGTGTTTTCAGGTGGAGGGTATTTCCGCCTCCTGCCCTGGCCCATCCTTGACTTCATGATGAAAAAGAGCAACTATGTCATGACCTATTTCCATCCCCGGGATTTTGATCCCGGCCAGCCCGTTATCCCCGGACTCACGCCCGCCAGGCGCTTCAAGTCCTATGTGGGTCTGGGTTCATCTTTTAACAAGCTCGGCAGGATGCTGCGCGACCATCATTTCGTCAGTCTCGGGGAAGCCGACAGCCTGACGGATTGGAACAATGTAAAACAGATCATTTATGCCTGATCTCTCGAAATACCTGAGCAAAATATTCCCGTTCCTGCGAAAGGAAAGTTTTTTGAACCACTTTTTTGTCTTCGCCCTGAAGCTGGCCATCCTGACCGTGCCCTTCATGGTGACACTGGCGCTTCTCCGCAGCGATCCGGACGTTCAAAAGACAATGAGCTCCTCCTTCCCCTTATACCATCTGGCCAAACTGATCATGGTGTCGGCGGGAGCCCTCCTTTCAGCGTTCGGCTATTCAGTAACCCTGGCCTATGACACGCATATTTATTATTATGATGTGTTTTCCCTGCAAATTGCGGGAGGAATCCAGACCTTCATCGGATTTTCCTGTCTGGGGGTAGGCGTTTCCTGGGTGTTTGCCTCCCTGATCATTGCAGGCCACGGCAGGGTGAAACCCAAATTACTCTACGTCCTGCTCGGCGTCATCGTTATTTTTATCCTGAATGTCCTCAGAATGGCGTACCTTACCTGGATCGGCCGGGATGGGTCAATATTCACGGCCCAGAAGATCTCACTGCTGGGCCTGGCCGAAGTGGATCACCACGATCTGTTTAACATCTTTATATATATTGTCATAATTTTGCTTTACGCGCTGTGGTTTGAGATCACTGCCCCGAAAAGGTCAAAACCTCAGAAATAAACAACCCTGACATGATATACTATTTTACCGAATATACGCGACTGATCCTTTGTTTCGGACTCTCCTTCTTCATCACGTTTGTCCTGATCCCTTCCATTGTGGATATCTCCAGGGCCAAATCGCTCGTTGCAATACCCAACGGAAGAACTTCACATAAGGATGAGATCCCTGTGATGGGGGGGCTGGCCATCTTTATCGGCTTTATTATATCCTGTCTGATCTTTCTGAGCTTCAGTTCATTTCCGAGGTTTCAGTATCTCTTCGCCGGACTGATCATCATCTTTTTCCTGGGTTTCAAAGATGATGTGATCGGGATTTCGCCGATGAAGAAATTCGTTGGCCAGATCATTGCTGCCCTCATCATCATCGAGTTCGGGCAGGTGCGGATCACCGACCTGCACGGTTTCCTCGGCATCCATGCCATCGGTTACACCCCAAGCCTGATCCTGACGCTGGTCACGATCGTGGGGGTGACCAACTGTTTCAACCTGATGGACGGGATCGACGGACTCTCTGCAAGCCTCGGCATCCTGAGCGCCGCGACCTTCGGCTGGTGGTTTTTCCGGTTCGGGCAGTACGACTGGAGCGTTATGTCGGCCGGCCTGATCGGCGCACTGATCGCCTTTTTCTATTTCAATGTTTTCGGGAAGATGTACAAAATCTTCATGGGCGACATCGGTTCGCTGATCCTGGGCTACCTGATGTCGGTCATGGCCATCGAGTTCAATGAGTTCAACAGCAGCCTTCCGGCCGCCATGGCACTTCCCTCCACGCCGGCCATCGCGGTGGGCGTGCTGATCATCCCGGTATTCGATACCCTGAGGGTGTCTGCTACCCGGTTATTCAACAGGAAATCACCCTTTTTGCCCGATAAGACCCATATCCATCATTACCTGCTGTGCCTGGGATTTTCGCATCTTTCAGCCTCGATGATCCTGCTCATCACCGGCATAGGGTTTGTCGTGCTCAGCTTTTTACTTCAACGGCTCGATCCCGCGCTGCTTCTGCTGATCCTTCTCAGCCTTGCCGCCGCGCTCAGCTTTCTGACAATATATCTGGCGAATAAAAAGGCGACTAAAACCCGATATTGATCCCCGTCATGAAAGAATTAGTGTTCCCATTCATGACCGCAGGCTGGTAAACGACCTCCCCCGACCGGCCTGAATAGAGGTAGCGGAGAAAGAAATATCCGTTACTCACGAATTCATACCTGGCAGTAAACTCGAACGAGTTGTTCTGCCAGGTTTTTTTTCCCATGAAGGGCGCCTTCTGGACAGGATAACCTGCGTGGATATCGTAAGGAATATCCTCTCCGTGCTGTGCGATGGTGTATGAGGCGTTGAACAGCACGCCGCGCAGGGGGCGGAATGACACGGCCAGGTAAAGCTCCTGGGAATTCTGGCGCAGGTAATGCCCCATGCAGTAATCGTTCGAGGCAAAGGTGGTGGTCGGGATGTAATGGTCGTAGGTCATCGGCTGCGTGCGGGTATATTCGGCAGTAAAGGAGGTGTTCCGCAACGGGAAATCGTTCACCCTGCATCCTGCTTTCAGGCTCGTGAAGTTATGTTCGTCCGGGTCAGTCAGCCGGGAGGTCATCCATTCGTCAACAAATAACGTGAAAAACAGATGGAGATGCCTGATCTGCCGGCTCGAGATGTTGAAAAAAAGCTGGGAATTGGAACCGGCGTCATTGGTGTAGTTGTTCTTGGTAGCATCCACCGAATTGTAAAAGAGGAAGGGGATCAGGTAGATGGGGTTGACATTGATGTCGCTGTAGATGATGGAATTTCCGAAGGAAAGGTAAAGACCCCTCCACGGGATAAAGGTGAACATGTTGGCCGCGATATATTTATTGCGGTAAATCTCCCGGTACACGCTGTCGGACCAGTATGAACGGCTGCTGTCGATCACGTTGGAATTCAGCCAGCCATGTATGTAGTTGAAGTCGAACCATTTGCATGGGTTCAGGTGGAGGTGGATATAAGGAAAAGCCGGCGCCTTGGCTGAAAGAATGTTGGCGCCGTTGTAATTGTCACCCCACACCATCCGGTCGTTCATGATCCCGAGCGATCCCCAGTTTACCGAGGCCACCATGCCTCCGCGCATCTCGCTGAAATCAACGCCTTTATTCTCCCGGTATTTGTAAACATTGCCCGGCGCTGAGGTGAGATACCGGGGTTCGGCCATGGCGATGCTTGCATTGTTGTCGCGAAGGTTGGCATAGAAGCCGAAGTTCCTGCCGATATAGCCGAACATGCTCCCTCCCCACCAGCGATGGTATTCGGCCCCGTTCTCATTGGTCATCCACTGGACGCCCAGGATCGGACGAAGTGAAAAGGTGAAGAGGGAATCCCGGTAATGAAATCCCGGCGGGTTCAGCGCCAGCGCCATGTCGCGTTGTTTTCTGAAAAGAAACCCAAGCTTATAGTCGTAGTTATCGGCCAGGCGTGACGCCTGCCTGCCGGCAGGCATGGCGTGACGCGTGACGCGTGACGAGGATTCGAGCTGGTAGTCCTGCAGGTAGAATGCCAGCTCTTTCCGCTGGCGCCCGGTAAGATGGTGCGGACGCCTGCCGGCAGCGGTGGCGGCGGTATCCGCAACAAACGCTTCATGCAGCTTTTGCGCGATATAGGTCCTGGAATAGGGCTTTACCGCCGAGTTGAGGGTGATCATCCTCAGGTTGGCCAGCTCGTCAAGGAATTCATAAATGCCGGCGGTGTTGATGTCTTCGTACACGACCTGGGAAAAGCCCGTGAGAGAGGCCAGGAACATCGCCAAAACACAAAATGGCTTTTTCATGCTTATGAGATAGCCTTACAAAAATAACGAATTCCGGTGGTATTTATCAGAATTCGGCGCAGAACCTTACCTTTACAGAAAAATCATGCCGATGACCCGTTACCCGAAAATCTTCCTCAAACCCGGAAAAGACGCCGCCGTCAGGCGGTTCCATCCCTGGATCTTCTCCGGGGCGATTGGCCGGGTGGAAGGTTCGCCGGCAGATGGCGACACGGTGGCAATCTTCAGCGCGAACGGGGAACCGCTGGCCACCGGACATTTTTCACCCGGATCCATTGCCGTCAAGATCGTTGACTTTAAAACGGCAGATGCAGGACCTGAATTCTGGAAGGCGAAGCTGAAGTCGGCCTGCAAGGCCAGGGAACGGATCGGTTACCTGGGCGGCGTCGCGCCGCATGCCTGCCGGCTGGTGAACTCGGAGGGCGATATGATGCCCGGGATCATCATCGACTGGTACAACGGTGTCGTCGTCATCCAGGCACATTCCCGGGGGATGTACAACCTTCTGCCGGTTTTCACCGAAGCGCTGCAGGAAGAATTCGGCGATCGCCTTACCGCGGTTTATTATAAAAACCCGGATTCCCGTCCACCCGTCCACTCGTCCGCCTGTCCGCCTGTTCACCCGCTCACCCGCTCACCCGACAAATTCTTGTTCGGTTCTTCGGACCCGGTCGAAATCACCGAAACCGGGCACAAATTCATCGTTGATTTTATTCATGGTCAGAAGACCGGCTTCTTCCTTGATCAGCGCGGAAACAGGATGTTCGCACAATTCTATGCCCGGGGGAAGAAGGTTTTGAATGCCTTCTGCTATTCGGGCGCCTTTTCCGTTTATGCACTGAAAGGCGGCGCCGGGCACGTTCACTCGGTCGATAGTTCGAAACAGGCCATCGAATGGACGGATCGGCATATTGCCCTGAATGGTTATGACCCTTCCTGTCACACCTCGGAGGTGGCGGATGTTAAGCGTTTGCTTGCCGAAACTTCGGAGCGGTATGATATGATCATCCTCGATCCCCCGGCCTTCGCAAAGACCCATCAGGTGAGCAATAATGCCCTGCATGCCTACGTGCATATCAATGCGGAAGCGATCAGACGGCTGAATGCGGGCGGGAACCTGTTTACCTTCTCCTGCTCCCAGCCTGTTTCCCGTGAGATGTTCCGGTCGGCTGTCCAATCGGCTGCCATCGAAGCCGGGCGCCAGGTGAAAATCCTTCATCACCTCTCCCAGGGCCCCGATCATCCCGTGAGCGTTTTTCACCCCGAGGGCGAGTACCTGAAGGGGTTGGTACTGGAAGTGCAGTGATGCTGGATGCTGGATGCTGGATGCTGGATGCTGGATACAAGATACAAGATACAAGATACAAGATACCGGATACAAGATATAGGATACAGGATGAGTGGATTACCGGAGCCATCGGAATACGCCCCGCTTTGGGCACTCGATCCCGGGACAGCGTACCTGAACCATGGCTCGTTCGGCGCCTGTCCGATAGCCATCCTCGATAAGCAGCAGGAATACAGGCATTATATGGAGGCGGCCCCGGTGCGATTTCTTGTCAGGGACATGATCCCGCTGTACGAACGATCCCGTATGGCCCTGGCGGAATTCATCCACGCCGATCCGGCCAACCTCGTGTTCGTGCAGAATGCCACCACCGGCGTAAATGCCGTTTTCCGGTCGCTGGACTTCGGACCGGACGACGAAATACTCTTTACCAGCCACATTTATGGCGCCTGCCGGAAGCTGCTCGAATTTATCAGTCATCAAACCGGTGCCAGGCTGGTGGAAGCAGTCTATGATTTTCCGATATCATCCCCTGAAATCATTGTGGAAGCCATCCTTTCCAGGGTCACCCCGCGGACAAGGATCGCGCTGATTGACCATATTACCTCGGCCACGGCATTGGTACACCCGGTGGAGATCATTGTCGGTGAACTGGAAATGAAAGGTATTGATACCATGATCGATGGCGCGCATGCCCTGGGCAGTATCCCGCTCGACATGGAAAGGATTGGCGCTGCCTACTATACGGCCAATTGCCACAAGTGGCTTTGCGCGCCCAAAGGGATCGCGATGCTCCATGTCAGGCCCGACAGGCAGAAAGGGCTGGTGCCGCCCGTTGTCAGCCACGCCGGATATGACGCCGAACCATTCGCCGAAAGGTTCTTTTGGCCGGGCACGTACGATCCGACTGCCGCCCTGTGCGTGGCCGATTCAATCGAATTCCTGGACTCGGCGTTCCCGGGTGGTTGGCCTGCCATCATGAAACGGAACCGCGAACTGTGCCTTGAAGCAAGGGAGATGATCTGTGCCGCATTGCAAATTGAAAAACCATGCCCCGACGGGATGATCGCCTCCATGGCGACGTTCCCGCTGCCGGCAGCCGCCGATCCCGTCCCGGTTGATTATAAAAGCTTCGAACCCCTTCAGGATCTTCTGTACGACGAATATCACATCGAAATCCCCGTCTGGAAATGGTCCTCGCCTCCTTCCCGGCTTATCCGGATCTCGGTTCAGCTCTATAATTCATTTGCGCAGTACCGGTATCTGAAGGAGGTTTTGCCAGAAACGCTCAAATGTGCTGCCCCACTCCCTGGAGGTTAACTGATTTTTTCCAACTGATCGATTAAATTTGAGCTTCAGCCCGATTGAAGAAAAGAATTCCTGGTGTCTTTTTCAATTGTGTCCTATTGTGCCTATTGTGTTGAAAAATCAAATGATATATACCACAATAGACACAATAGAACACTATGGGATTCACAATAGAAAAAGATTTTTTGTTCTGCGTAAATCTGCGTATAAATCTGCGTAAATCTGCGTATAAATCTGCGAAAATCAGCGAGAAAATATTTTATAATTACTTGTTGGTCAGTCTATTATGGAATATCCGGATATATCCGCAACCATTTTTCAGCATCTAACATCCGGTTTCTACCTCACCACCAGTTTCTTCCCAGCCGTGAAATCCTTCCCTGTAACCTTGAGCAGGTAAAGTCCGGGTGCGATTCCTGAAAGATCGACCGTGATGCTCTCTGAAGGAGCATTTTCCAATGTTCTGACCAGCCTGCCCTGCGAATTGTAAATCCCGACAGTGAAAGGCTCTGCCGGGATATCCCCGAAAACAATGGTCACACGGTCGCTGGCCGGATTGGGGTATATCCTCATTTCCTGCTGGTCCGTCACCGCCTCCTCCTCTCCGAGCGGACGGTTTCCCTGTGCATACCAGACACCCCATTTTGCCTCGTTGATGATCGCGGTGGCAGTGGTGGATGCCGGATGTATCTTGTCGGACGACATCCCAATGGTGGCCAGAACGGGAGAGCTGTTGTAAACCGATGTGAAAAGGATTTTGTCGTCAATCTTTGAATAATTGGGATAGCTCAGCACAGTCCCGTTGCCGAAGACTTCGACGAACTCGCCGGTTTCCAGGTTGGCGGCCAGAACGCTCACCGCGTTGGATGATGCCTCGTAGTAATCGAAAGCGCATACATACGGGGAGTTCTTTGAGAAGGAAGGATTGCCGATGCTGACCCCTTCCGGGATGCCGGAAACCATCTTGAAGACCTTGCCGGTGCCCCAGTCGCTTGAAGCCCTGTCCCATACATGCATGAAGCTGATGTCCCAGTAATCGATGCTCTGACCCGATGTGGAGCTGTTCATCTGGTTGAAGGCGTCGTACATGATGTATTCGCCACTGTAGTCCCATTCCAGCGCGTCCGCAAACAGCACGTTGTTGGTGACGATCCCCTCCTGGGTGGTGGGGTTGTAGAGATGGGCCATGATCCACTGCTGTTTCTGGAAACTGTAAATGTAGATCGTGGAATCCTGGTAGTCGGTCACGGCCGCAAGGAGGGTCCCGTCCTTGGAAATGGCGACGTTCGACCATACTGCATCGTTCTGGATGATCGATTCCTGGTACTGCGGACCAAGCGTGATGGCATGCATCTTTTTATCCGCGCCAATGAATACGGCGACGCTCCCGTTATCGACGATGCTTGGCTTGTTCACAAGCGCCGTCTGGGTAATCGGTGTGAAATTCGTAGCCGTGGTGTTCGAGATATAGAGCGTATTCGGATCTCCGGCGTAAGTGTTGTAAGCCAGGATGTAATCCTGCCCCGGGTTGACCTGCAGGTCGTTCTCGTAATTCCCGCCGCTCCCGTCGGCAATGCCGACCTGGTCAAACGCCGATTTGACGGCATTCACCTCCGCAGAGCCGTCTCCATAGAGATCTTTGGCCGACTGGATCACGGCGAGGCGGCAATCAATGAACTGGGAGGACCTGGTCAGGTAGTTGAACAGCGCCCGGAGGAATACCCGTTCCCCCTTGTCCATGTTCATCCCGGCGGCGGTCACGAATTTGTAGAAAGTGAAATTGATGATGCCGTTGTTGATATGTACCCCGCCATTGTCATCAGTTCCCGTGTACATCTCGCTGACATGGGCCGGCTGGTATCCCGGGTCGGAGAGGCTGGTTCCTCCGTTGTGGGGGTTCGACATATCGCGCAGGCATCCGCCGGGGAAAAAGCCCGGCTTAACAATATCCTCGCCGCATTGCCAGTTCAGACGCTCGACGACGGCGGCCGCAATGTCGGCATACGCCTCGTTCAGGGCGCCCGATTGGTTCTGGTATTCAAGGTTGGCGGAACCTTCGTCATAGGCATGCCCGATCTCATGGGCCACGACATCCATCGCTCCCTGCAGCGGCTTGAAGTAAACATCACCGTTCCCGTAGATCAGACAGATGCCGTTCCAGAAGGCATTGTCGAGTCCGCCGCCGTTCTCTGTGGTGGCATTGATCACGCTAAATAAGGAGCCTCCTTTGTCATTCCAGGAGTTCTTGTTGTTGGTTACCCGGTGGTGTTCGTATGTTACGGCTGTATGGTACTGAGCGGAGATGGCCTTGGGCGACCAGGTGTTGTTGGAGGATGTGGCGAGGCCGGGGCTGAATCCCTGGACGAAAGGACAGGTGTAATTGGCGTCATACACCGCAATGATCCCCTCCTGGTTCTGTGTGTTGAACATCGGCCTGGAAACATCCACCATCAGGTAGGAGCTCCCTTGCAGGTAACAGTGTACCGTTCGGTTGACGCCGTTCAGGTCGGGTCCGGTGGCAGTTACGTCGCCGTCTGTCTGCGTGTTGTAGTAATAATGGAGCACCGCACCGGTTTTTGCATCAATGAAATATTCCCAACGTTCCACAAAATTGGGACGGACGGTAAAGTGATACGCCAGGTGCTCCTGCCCCGGGTCACGGTCCTTGTGATAGATGACCAGTTCGCAGGCAGGTTGTTCGTAACGGAGGATTTTCCTTTCGTTGTCGCTCAGAATGGTGAAGGTGGTCCGGTTCGACAGGTCTGATTCTGCGGTCATCTGCGCATCGTGCCGGCTCACTGCGGGAACCAGGTCAGGCAGATCGGGAGTGGGGTAGGGGTTGCCGTTGAATACCACCGGCCGCCCTGTCTTCAGGTGCAGGTAGATCTCTCCGCAATAAACAGGGATCCCTTCAATTACCTGCTGCATCTTCACATGGCGGATGCCGAGCTCGTCTGTCCGGTCGCTGAGGAAAGTGAACTCGCTGCGCGGATCGTCCACGCGGAGCTCTGAACGGATGGCGTCCAGATAGCTCAAACAGGCTTCCGAAGGATTGCCGGCCTTCTTCATTTCCTGTTCGTCCGGTGACGGGCCTCCCGACAGGAATATAACCTGGCCGTGAGGGTTGACATGTTTTTCAGTGAAGGAACCTGCATGCCGGGACAGGGGAGGCAGGGGGTGGCTAACAGGATGAAATGAGGGAACAGACTGCATCCTTGCCGTGCCGGTTGCATTCAGCCCGGATATCTGCTTGACCGGTTCAGGCATGAAACCCGCCGATGTAGTTGATTTTGCCTTAGAGGCGAAGGGGTTGTTCTGCCCCTGGACGATTACGCCAAGGGCGATCAGCAATGCTGTTAAGATCAGGATTCTGTTTTTCATGGGAACTGTTTTAATATTGGAATTTTTTCATCAGGAATTCGTAAAACGATAAGACCTCCTCGGGTGGAGTGACACCGCTTTCCCCCCATTTGATCTCACTCGTCCTTGATGGCTGTTTCAACACGAGGTAGTAGGTCATGTTGCCCGGATGGTTGAATTTTACATTGATCAGGTCAAGTTCCTCCGCCCTGGAAAAGATCTCCCGCGTTTGCGACTTTTTTAGTTTCAGAAGGGCTTTCCACTCCCCTTTCAACCCTTTGCTTACGAAAAGTTGTCCGTTGTCGAAAATAACGTACTCTTTCATCATTCCGGTCACACCGCCGCTGGTGCCTGCCGTGATCTGCTGACCCGTATAGGTTTTGGGCGTGTAATGGGTCGTTTTGCAGGCAAACAGGGCCGGAAGGAAGATCAGTAATGTCAATATTTTTTTCATCTTTCCAGGAATCGGTTTGACAATACGAAATTAAACAATTCAAAAGTACCCTTATAAGTTAGATCGCAATTTTCCCGAATCGTTTGTAACTTTGCCTTAAACCATTGCCTGATGACCCGGTCGGATACGTTGCTCAGCTTCTTCAGCCAGAGTTTCGACAAGTTTCGCGACAATGTTTATTTATGGGAGAACCGGGGCGATGGCTACCAGGGGACGACTTATGGAGAGACCCGGGAAAGGGTCTTCAGGTTTGCCGCGGGACTCCTGGCGTTGGGAATAAAAAAGGGCGACCGCATCGCCCTGATGGCAGAAGCCAGGACCGACTGGGTAATCGGCGAGCTGGGCATTCTTTTTACCGGCGCCGTGGTCGTTCCGCTTTCCGTCAGGATGAATGAACCGGAGGAGATCAGGTTCCGGCTGAACCACTCGGGCTCCTCCTTTGCGGTGGTTTCGGGGACGCAGCTTCATAAGATCAGGCAGATCGCCGGCGAGCTGCCTGATCTTGAAAAGATCATCGTACTGGATGAAATACAGCCTTCAAACGGGCGGGAGCTGATGCTTGCAGACCTGCATGCGAAGGGCGACCGCTTCCTGGCCGGCCATTACGACCTGTTTCAGCAGGCTATGGACTCGGTGTTCCCGGGCGACTATGCCAGCATCAGTTATACATCCGGAACCACCGCCCATCCCAAAGGGATCATCCTCACCCACCGCAATTATGTGACAAACATCCGGCAGGGCTATTCGCTGATGGATATCACGGATCGGGATTCAACCCTGCTGATCCTTCCATGGGATCATGCTTTCGCACATACCGCCGGCATTTACTGCTTTATGGGAAGAGGCGCTTCCATTGCGGCTGTTCAGTCGGGCAAGACCCCCCTGGAGTCGCTTCGGAACCTTCAGAAAAACATCAGGGAGGTAAAGCCAAGCCTGATGTTCACCGTGCCTGCCATTGCCAGGAATTTCAGGAAAGCAGTGGAATCCTCGGTTGCTGAAAAGGGAACCTTTGCCCGGAAAATGTTTGCCCTGGCCATGAAAGTAGCATATACCTATAACCGGGAAGGCTGGAACCGGGGATCGGGAATGCGCACGCTGCTCAAGCCGATCCTCGCGCTGTTCGACCTGCTCGTATTCAGGAAGATACGCGAAGGTTTCGGGGGCAGGCTTCAATACTTCATCGGCGGCGGAGCCCTGCTGGATATCGATTTCCAGCGGTTCTTCTACGCTATCGGCATACCGATGCTGCAGGGCTACGGCCTCACAGAAGCTTCTCCGTTCATATCGGCCAACTCCATGAAACGGCATAAGCTTGGATCGTCCGGTTTTCTTGTTACGGACCTTGATCTGAAGATCTGCGACGAGAAAGGAGGTGAACTTAAACATGGAGAAAAAGGAGAGATCGTCGTCAGGGGCGGCAACGTGATGGCCGGTTATTGGATGAATGAGGATGCAACCCGGGAGGCGCTGAAGGACGGCTGGCTGCACACCGGCGACATGGGGTACATGGATGCCGACGGCTTCTTGTTTGTACTGGGAAGGTTCAAGAGCCTGCTGATTGCCGACGACGGGGAAAAGTACAGCCCCGAAGGGATGGAAGAGACCTTTACAGCTCAATCGCCTTACATCATGCAATGTATGCTGTATAATAACCAGGATCCTTATACTATAGTCCTGCTCGTCCCTGCCAGGGATGCACTGCTGCGGTACCTTGCGGGAAGGGGATTGGTACCCTCATCCGATGAGGGCATCGTTGAAGCGCTCCGGCTCATCGACCGGGAAGTACGCGAGTACCGGACCGGTGGACGGTACGGGGAGATGTTCCCGCAGCGATGGCTGCCGGCAGCTGTCGGGGTGCTGAAGGAGCCCTTCACGGAAGAGAACCACCTGCTGAATTTCCAGTTGAAGACGGTCAGGGGCAAAGTCACGGAACACTATGGACACTTGCTGCAGTTCCTTTTTACCCCGGAAGGAAAGAATATCCTGAATGGTTTAAACAGACCGGCCATGAAGGAGTTTCTTGAGGGAAATCAGCCTGGGGGATGAACGGTTTGACCGGGGCCCGGGAGTGAACCCAGGATGTCCTTCAGCAACAGGTCAAAATTCAGGTCGTTCTCCGGCCGGTGTGAATGGCCGAGCGCCACCACGACCAGGTCGGCTGAAGGAATGATGAAGATCCGCTGGCCGTCATATCCGTTGCAGAAAAACATGTCTTCGGGAGCCGACGGGAGCAACCTTCCCTTGTTGAGCCAGAAAAGCGTGCCGTAATTGCCGCCGCTGTGGATTGCCGGAGTAGAAGAATAGCTGACCCATCCCCCGGGGAGGATCCTTTCGCCATTGAACACTCCGTCGCCGAGATAAAGCAGCCCGAACCGGGCATAATCTCGGGCCGTCGCATAAATATATGAAGAGGCTGTGAAGGTGCCCGACTGGTCTGTCTCGAATATCACATCCTGCATCCCGATCCGTTGAAAGACCTCCCGGTAGGGGAAAAGATAATATGAGGAATCATCCCTGAAATGGCGGCGCAGAATCAAGCTTAGAATATTCGCCGAACCGGAGGAATAATACCAATGGCTTCCGGCGGGATGGTCTTGCGGCATTCCGATAGCATAAGCTGCAAAATCGCCATGCTCATAGAGCATCTTCGTTACGTCGGAATGGTTCCCGTAATCCTCGTTCCAGCGAAGCCCGCTCTGCATCTGCATCAGGTTGTTGATGGTGATCTCCCTCCGGCCGTCGTCCGACCACCCGGGTATGGCCGCTTTCTCCGTGATGTCGAGGAGCCCTTTCATGACCATGGCGCCGGCAAAGGCGTTGGTGAAGCTCTTGGCCATCGACCAGCTTGGGAAAAGGGTACCGGCGGTGAAGCCGCGGCTGTATCGTTCGGCGACAGGAAGCCCTTTATGAATGACCATGAATGCGTAAACTTTGCCTCCGTATCTGAGGCCGGCCATCAGTTTTCCGGTGATGTCGTCCATCGCAGCGCTGCATGTCACCCTGACGGAATCGGGTACGACATTCCCCAGCGGCCATGCAAGCGTATCCGGGTCGTATCCCGCAAATGAAACAGCCGGGAATGATCTTTGGATAAAAGCATTATCAACGGGATCATGCAGCAAAGTGCTCCCGAAACGTTCAGTGAAAACCGCCCTCGACTTTACCCAGAGAAACCTGCTGACAACGCTCCTGTCACTGTAACTTACGCTGTTTGTGACAAAGCGTACCAGCGAAAAATCAAGATCGGATGCCTCAACCTCCGCAGGATCCCTGTTGGAGATAAAAACCGCAGAACAAAGGTGTTTTGCAGCGTATCCGGTAACGACGGGGATCAGCGAGTGGAGGTAGTAAACAGCATAGGTCAGACCCGCTGACAGCAAGAGTCCTGACGACCAGTAAATCACCCTTTTCATTCTTCGCGCGGGATATCCCCGGCGAATATACTAAAAAGCCTCTACTTTACTGATTTCCTGAACAACATGTACCATGTTACCTGGTAGAGGTCAGGCGTGTTGTTCTTCAGCAGTTTATCTGCTTCTGCCGATGTTTTTGGACTGGGAAGCATGACATCTTCACCGGGAGTCCAGTTCGCAGGCATCAGCACATTGTTTTTTTCTGAGGTTTGAAGGGCGATCAGCGTCCGCTTGATCTCATCCAGGTTGCGCCCGACATTCATGGGATAGAAAAAGATCCCTTCGATCTTCTCTTCGGGTCCGATGATAAAAACTCCCCTCACATCCCGGGTCGTACTGGCATCCGGATGAATCATCCCGTATTTGCGCGAAATCTCAAGGTTCTTGTCCGATATGAGCGGAAACCTGATTTTAACCGGGTTTCTTCCTTTATACTGAATGGTTTCCAACGATTTGACCCATTCTATGTGACTCGAAACCGCATCAGTTGAAATGACCATCAGCCGGCAGTTCAGTTTTTCAAAATCCTCCTGCATGGCTGCAAGTTCAAGTATTTCGGTGCTGCACACTGCAGTGAAATCGGCGGGATGGCTGAATAAAATGATCCACTTCGAATTGTTGTTATTGGGGAATGTCAGGGTCCCTGCGGTTGATTCTGCCGTAAAACCGGGAGCAGTCTCTCCGATAAGCGGGATCCTGGCAGCGGGCGGCTCCTGAGCCAACCCACTGTATAACAGGGATCCGAAGATCACTGTGGTGATAAATATGTGTTTCATGCTATTTTAATTTAGAATAATTAAATGCAAAAGTACTGAAAAAATCATGATCCCTCGGTTTTTTATAAATATGGGAAAAAAACTGACTAAATCCGGTCTGAAAGGATTATCAGACGATTAAAAATGGTTCGTGAAAAAGAAGAACCGGGAAACGGAGGAACTCAGGAATCCTTTTTAGCCTGGTCGGCAGGAGGCGTTTTGTCGGAAGGCTTTTTCAAATCGTCATCGATCCCGTCCATGCCTTCTTTGAAACTCTTGATGCCTTTTCCCATCCCCCTCATCAACTCGGGTATCTTTCTGCCGCCGAAAAAAAGCAGGACGGCCAGCGCTATCAGCAGCAGTTCCGTGGTGCCGAGACCGAAAACTAACAGGATGCTTGATGTCATGGCTTTATGGTTTATGGCATGGATATGCAAAGATATGAATCTTTATGCAATTATGCATGCGGGTTGAAAAAGAGGCAGGAGTCACCGTAGCTGAGGAAGCGGAATCCGTGTTGCAGGGCATAGTTGTAGGCTTCCCTCCAGCCTTTGCCGGTCAGGGCGGCCACCAGCAGCAGGAGGGTGCTTTGCGGCAGATGAAAGTTTGTCATGAGGCCCGACAGGATCCTGAACCGGTAGCCCGGTACGATCATCAGCCGGGTTTCCCCCGACAATGCCTCCAGGCGGCGCCTGTGAAGGTAGTCAAGCAGGGCCGAAAGGGATCGTCCGGTATCGATACCCGCCCCGGCGCCGGGATAGTATGGTTCCCATTGGGAAATGGAGGGTTCAAACCGGCTGCCCTCCCTGATGATCCGGACCCCGAGCCAGTAAAGGCTTTCGAGCGTCCTTGCGGAGGTCGTGCCGATGGCGATGACGGGACGATCCGGATGACCGGCCAGGGTTTCGATGGTTTCCCGGGTCACCGAAATCTTTTCATGGTGCATGACATGATCCCGGATCTGTGGGGCCGTGACCGGCTTGAAGGTGCCCAATCCAACATGGAGGGTGACATGGGCGGTGAGGATCCCGCCGGAGGCGATCTTCTCAAGAAGCTGCGCGGTGAAGTGGAGTCCGGCCGTGGGCGCCGCGACAGATCCCTCCGGCCGGGCATAGACGGTCTGATAATGGTCGTAATCGACAGGCGTCGCCTGTCGGGTGATATACGGCGGCAAAGGAATGAGCCCGGCCGTTTCGAGGATTTCGGCAAAGGTGCATTCCGGCGGCTCCCAGCGGAATTCGATCTCGGAGGATCCGTCGCCGCAATCCCGGATTCTTTCAGCGGTCAGCCGCTGTCGGATGTCAGGTTGGCCGGATTCGAGGATGAGTTTTCCCGACCTCCACCGCTTTGCATGGCCCACCAGGCATTTCCAGGTTGAACCTGATGTTTGGCACATGGCTTCCTGAATTTCGGAAGAAGGCGACATCGGCTCGAGGCAGAAGATCTCGATGTGTCCGCCGGTCGGCTTGCGGAAGAAGAGCCTGGCGCGGATCACCCGGGTGTCGTTGAAAACCAGCAGGCTGTCGCCCGGGAGATAACGGTCGAGGTCTGCCACGATCCCTTCGGTAATGTGTCCGTCCCTGAGAACCAGGAGCCTCGACCGGTCGCGCTGTTCCAGCGGGAACTGGGCAATACGTCCGGGAGGAAGGTCGTAATCGTAATCCTTGATACGGATGTCGCCGGGATTGGTCATCAGGCTTGTTTTCCAGCAAAAATCGGGAAACGGCGCGATCTTTACTGTTTGTCGGAGCTGAAAAAGGTGGGCTTCCAGGTCAGCATGACATAGGCATACTGTGCCCACTTGCTGGTGCCCGGTTTCAGGCCGTCAAACCGCTCCATCGACTCGGTAGGCAGGAAAAAGCAGTAGGCCGTATTGATCTCGAAGTTGGCAACCGGCTTGTAAACGAACATGAGGTCGATTTCCGAACCAAGGTTTTTATCCACGGCCAGGTAGGGAAGATCTCCCTGTTTTTTCACCGTTTGCGGGAGGTAGCCCTTTGCCAGCCCGAACATCCGCCAGGTGGCTTCAAAATAGGCCTTTGGCGAGAAATTCACGGTCGCCCGCGCATAAAGGTCGGTAAGGCCGGGCGAGTTTCCGCTGACCACCTGGCTATTGAACAGGTCCATATAGCCGTAAAAGCCGTGGGCGTTGGGATAGAGTGTCGAGAAGGCCGTAGTGCCGGTCTTCAGCCCGGTCGTATCCGAGTAGTCGTTGCCCGTCAGGTACTCGTAACCCGCCAGCAAGGTCAGCGGCTTAACGACTTTGTATGATACGTATCCTCCTGCAAACCCGGCGCTGATCTTCCGGCCGTCGTTGAAATGGCCGGCCTGGTAATAGCCTGCAGCGAAGACCTTCAGGTTTTTAAAAGTCCATGCGGCCGTACCGCCAAAGGTGAACCTTCCGTACAGCCGGGTGGGGTAGGTGGTACCTACGGTCGAGGTGGTCGTGACGGGGATCACTGCGGTCCCGATGGTGTCATGCTGGTCGTTGGTCACATAAAGCGTATTATAAGTGGTGGTCTTGGTGGTCGCCGAAGTGTTCGGTTTTTGCAATACATCCAGGATGGCGATCACGCTGAAGACCAGGTTGTCTTTCAGGAATTTCTTCTGTTCATAAAAATAGGCCAGGTACTTGTAATTTTTCAGCGGGTAGGAGGCGAGGAATGCGCCGGCCGGGGCAGTATTGTTGACGGCGAAGCCGAAATCCCCCCGGTAGCCGTACTTTGAAACTTCCCATTGCGCGACGCCCGCATCATGGGATGCAGCCTTGGGGTTCCAGTTCGAGTTGCCAAGCAAGCGGCCGTCGTCATAGATCAGCTCCATCCGGCCGATCTTTAGACCGATGGCCTTGGTGAAATTGTATTTGAACCACGCTTCGTAGATGTTAATGGTGTTGCGTGTGATGGTGTCGGAGGAATAGTTGTTCTCCCCGAATACATATGCATGCTGGAGATTGAATCGCGCCGTGAACCGGTCGTTTTTATAGTCGAAAATAAGCCTGTTCCTGCCGAGGATGTCGAAATAGGGGTTCTGACTGGAATCCCTCAGCTTCGAGTACCCGTCGCGGTACTCGAGCCTCGGACGGAATTCGGCGGAAACGGAGAACTGTGCCACGGAATCCAGAGAGGACATCAGCCAGAGGCAGAACACAAGGAGGGCGGTTTTCTGCGTGTTTTTCATATTTCGGACGTTGTTGGCGGGATAGGTGAATAATAGGTTCAGAGGACAAAAGTAGAAAAAGATCATTAATAATAAAGCCGATGATATTGTAAATTGAGCAAAACATGCAATATATTTGCCACCTCAAATTATATCAACGTCTATGTTTTCCGACTTTGATAAGCCGGTGCCATCAACGACTTCACTTCCATTATCCTTTGCCGAACCGACACCCACTTACACCGTAAAGGAGCAAAGAAAAATTATAAAAGATTGGGCTAAGAATAATATTGTTGGAACTGTCGTAAAACTTCCACAAAACGGTTGGAACGTGACATTTACTGCTTCGGGAATCAAAGAGGCGCTAAATCAGCCACACAAAAAAACGCCACAAAAAAATGATGCAATTAGGGAGATCATACCCCTATTGATAAAATCTACATTCATTATGTCATCACCCCATAACGCAGGAGACCATAATATTGTTTTCCATTATTTTGAAATATCAATAGATGGGGAAGAATCATATATCGTTCTGAAAGAAACAAAACACAACAGAGTTATTGCTTTTTATTCTATTGTTGATAAAATAAAAAAGTAATCAGAGCCTACGACGAAGGATTTGCAATCCAACACAGAATCTCTGATTACTTTCTTCAATGATGCAAATATACAACAATTTTATTCCGAAATCAACTTTATTTGAAATAACGCAGATTTTTGGTCGTTTGGCATCTTTGGTAACCTTTTTTCTCCACTTGTTTCTTTAAAAAACAAACTTCCTGGAGTTCACTCTTTTCTCCCACCGGAGCAGATCTTGGGCTTTCTGAGCCAACAGCAACTTCTTCTGCTGCCGGATTCTTTTTACTGACCGGCTCACTGATCTCGCAGGTAGCCAAGTCAACGATCTGCTTTGTTTACTGGTCAGGATCACGGGGTCTTTGTATCTTTGCTTTAAATAATCAACCATGACAATCAAACAGCACATCCCCAATACGCTGACCATCCTGAACCTCATCAGCGGGCTGATCTCCATTACCCTGGCCTTTGAGGGGCAGTTCGTTTATGCTGCCCTGATGATCTTCATCGCCGCTGTTTTTGATTTTCTTGACGGCAACGCAGCCCGGATACTGAAGGCATATTCCGAACTTGGCAAGCAGCTCGATTCCCTTGCCGACCTGGTGTCGTTCGGGGTTGCGCCGGGGATGTTGATCTTCAGGATGATATCGGTGAAATGTGCGGGCAGTTGTAACCTCCTCGAACAGATGAACATCTCTCCCTATTTTGCCATGCTGATCCCGGTGTGTTCGGCCTTGCGGCTTGCGAAGTTCAACATCGACCTTCGTCAGGAGGTGAATTTCATCGGCCTTCCGACGCCTGCCTGCGCGATCTTCTTTGCTTCGATCCCGCTGGTGCTCTATATCCAGCCACATATTTTCAGTCTGGTCCGCCTGGATTTCCTTTCTGCCATTTTTTTGAACACCCGCATCCTTACCATCCTTGCGGTGTTTTTCTCCTACCTCCTGATCTCCGATTTCAAGATATTCTCGCTGAAATTCAAAAGC
>Ga0163209_1000219_pt1 | contig 23956 bp, 22 predicted proteins | sample Kivu_160m_FD_113538 | JGI IMG/M metagenome (GOLD analysis project Ga0163209, IMG submission 113538) | Freshwater microbial communities from Lake Kivu, Western Province, Rwanda to study Microbial Dark Matter (Phase II) - Kivu_160m | ecosystem: Environmental > Aquatic > Freshwater > Lake ...
GCCTTGGGTTTTCCGCTGGCGTGATGGTGCTGGTATCGTTCGTCGAGCTGCTGCCGCGCGGCATTGGGGCCGCGGGTTTCCCGGCCGGCATGGCGGCTTTTTTCGGAGGGATGGTGCTGATGCTGCTGCTCGATTTCCTGATACCGCACCAGTACGAGGGTGAGAAGAGTGACGGGTTGAGAAAGTCCGGCTCGCCGGTACTGATGCGAACCGGGCTGCTGGTCGCCCTCGGCATAGGGATTCACAATTTGCCCGAAGGGATGGCCGCTTTTGCAGGCGCTCTGCAGGACGTGCGTCTGGGCGTCTCGATTGCCGTGGCAATCGGCATCCACAATATCCCCGAAGGTCTGGCGGTGTCGGTCCCGGTGTACGCCGCGACCGGGTCCCGCAAGAAGGCCTTCACTTGGTCGTTTCTGTCCGGGGTCACGGAGCCGCTCGGGGCGGGTTTGGGCGCGTTTCTGCTCATGCCGGTCTTGACGCCAGTGGTGTTAGGGTCTGTCTTGGCCGGGGTGGCAGGCGTAATGGTCTTCATATCGTTTGACGAGCTAGTGCCCGTTGCCAACTCCTACGGACACGAACACGTGGCCATTGTCGGAGCGATTGCCGGGATGATGGTTATGGTCCTGAGTCTCTGGTTGCTGTGATGAAACTACGAGTGAAGGACGTATGATGGGACGAAGACTGACCCAATACTCCAAGGCTTCGGGTTGCGCAGCAAAGGTCTGCCAGGAGGATTTGCTGCGGGTCCTGCAGCAGCTTCCTGCCTTCGAGCATCCCAACCTGCTGGTCGGTGGCGAGACGGCGGATGACGCCGGAGTGTACCGCCTCGACGACGAGCGGGCGGTGGTGCTGACCGTTGACGTACTTACACCGATTGCCGATGACCCGTACGTCTTCGGCCAGATTGCCGCAGCCAACTCGCTTTCCGACGTCTACGCGATGGGTGGCGCGCCGTTGGCCGCGCTCTGCATAGTAGCTTTCCCGGTGGGTGAGATCGAGCACGAGACCATCCGGATGGTCCTTGCGGGCGCATGGGATAAAGTGCGCGAGGCCGGCGCGGTCATCGCAGGCGGCCACACGATGAAGGACACGGAAGTGAAGTTCGGGCTTTCAGTTACCGGGGTAGTGCATCCCGACCGCGTTGTGAGGAATGTTGGGGCAAGACCGGGCGACGTCTTGGTTCTTACCAAACCCATTGGTTCCGGCGTCATCACGACGGCGCTGCGCGAGGACCGCGCACCGACGTGTGTGGTGACGGAGGCGAACCGCGTAATGAGCCAGCTGAACCGCGTCGCGTCCGAGATGATGTGTCAGGTCAAGGTGAACGCTGCGACCGACATCACAGGGTTCGGTCTCTTGGGCCATGCTTCGGAGATGGCTCGAGCTGGTAGCGTTGATTTGGTGATTGACGCAGGCCGTGTTCCGTTCATGCCGGGTGCAGAGGAGCTGGCCCGGCAGCATCTCTTTCCGCAAGGTTCACTCAGGAACTACGGTTTCATCGAGTCGAGGGCCCAGTTTGCCGATCCGTTATCGGAGCACACGCGCCGGTTGCTCTGCGATGCCCAGACTTCGGGAGGCCTGCTGATATCCGTACCTGTTTCATCGGCGGAAGAGCTGGTCAACCGACTTCGCGCCGCCGGAGTCGCAGACGCGACGGCAGTCGGCTCTGTGTGTACTGGTACCGGCCGAGTACGTGTCGTCGCCGAGCGGTATTTGCCCCAAATGCTAAGCGTAGTATCATAGAGCCGTGAATCTCCCCGAGGAGTTGTTTACTCAGTTGGCCGAAGCAGTCACCGCGATGAAGCCGAAGCGCGTGACCGAGCTGGCCCGGCAGGTGCTTGAGCAGGGCCTGTCTGCTCAGGATGCCATCACGCAAGGGCTTGCTGTGGGCATGCGCCGGATGGGGGAGAAGTTCGCGGCCAAGGAGTGCTTCGTGCCGGAGGTGCTGCTCGCATCGAAGGCGATGTATGCCGGGTTCGAGATATTGAAGGCGGGAGTAGAGAGTGGGGAGTCGGGAGTCGGAAGCAGAGGGAAGGTGGCGCTGGGCGTGGTGCAGGGCGACATCCACGATATCGGCAAGAACATAGTGAAGGTGATGGTGCAGGCGGCCGGGTTTGAGGTGGTTGACCTCGGCCGGAATGTACCGCTGCCGGAGTTCGTGAAGGCGGCCGAGAGCGGCGTTGCCATTCTGGGCGTCTCGACACTGATGACTACGACCATGTCGAGGATGGGCAAGGTAGTTGAGGCGCTGGACAAGGCCGGACTGCGGCCGGGCGTGAAGGTGATTGTTGGAGGCGCGCCGGTCACTGAGCAGTTCGCCAGGAACATCGGGGCCGATGGCTACGCAGCCGACGCCCACGCGGCGGTGCTGGAAATAGAGAAGCTTACGAGCGGACAAGGGGCTAGGGGCTAGGGTCTGGGGACCGAGTCGGACCGGAGCAGGCGGTTTGCCGCGCTGTTGCGCGGGGAGAAGCCGGAACGTCCGGTGGTGTTCCCAATGGTCGTGGCGAACCACGCCGCCCGGCTTGAGGGTTTTTCCATCTCCGAGGCCGTGACGCAGCCGGACACGCTTGCGCGTGTCCTCTCCTCCGCGTACCGGTTTTACGGTTATGATCTGGTCATGGTTTTCTCCCACACCATGGTCGAGGCTGAGGCGATGGGAGCGCAGGTCCTGATACCTGAGGATGACGATCCCTTTCTTCTGGAGCCACCTCGCGTGTCCAAGCTGGAGCCGGCAAATCCGAAGAAGGACGGTCGGATGCCGGTCGTGCTTGAGGCTGCGCGTCGGTTGAAGGATTTGCTCGAAGACGAAGCACCGATTCTCACATCGCTCAAGGGGCCTTTTTCTCTGGCGTCGTTCCTGCACGGCATGGACAAACTCCTGGAGGACCTACTGACGGACCCGGGGCGGGCGCACGAGTTCCTGAGGCTTGCGACCAGGAACCAGCTTGCCTACGCGGAGGCGATCATCAAGGCGGGCGGGATTCCTTTCATAGGCGACCCGGTGGCATCCGGCAGCCTGATCAGTCCGGAGATGTTCCGCGAGTTTGCACGTCCGTATCTGGAGCAGGTCATCCGCGCCGTACACGAGTCAGGCGCGAAGGTCGGTTTGCACATCTGCGGCGAGACGAAGTCCCTGCTTGCCGATATGGTCGCCACCCGCGCCGACTTCCTGAGTGTCGATGAAATGGACATGGCGCTTGCTCGCCAAGGAGTTGGAGATACGGTCCTGATGGGCAATGTATCCACCAGGCTCATGCTCGAAGGGACTGCCGACCAGGTGGCGGCTGCTGCCCGGGAGTGCCTTGGTCGTGGGGGGCAGAACTTGGTTCTATCCACGAGCTGCGATGTTCCGACTGAAGCCCCGAAAGAAAATGTCCAGGCAATCGTGGCAGCGGCCAGGGAGTGGCGAACAGCTTGAGAGTGACGATCTCGCCGCGCGGCGAGCTGAGTGTTCGCGAGCTTCTCCTCGATGCCGGTCTGCGGCTTCCCTCGGACTGCGGCGGTGCGGGCACGTGCGGCAAGTGCCGGGTCCGGGTGCTCGACGCCGAAGGCGAGAGGCGCGTTCTGGCCTGCCAGTACGTGCCGGTGGCACCCGTCTCGGTCAAGGTGGAGAATATCGGACCAGTCGGACGGGTCAGGCGAGTCAGAGGCACCGTGAAGTCCGCAAGCCTGCGTCTTGCCGTGGACATTGGCACCACGACGATCTCGCTTGCCGCAGTTGACGTCGAGCGGCGACGGATTGTGGCCCGGCGCGAGGCGTTGAACCCGCAGATGGTCTTCGGTGCCGACGTGATGACCCGAATCGCCGCAGAGAAGAGGATACGCCGAGCCGACGTGGAGCCGGAGTTGCTTCGCTTCATGGACGAGGTCGGCATACGACGCAGGAGCCCGGTCGTGGCGGTGGGCAACACGGTCATGGCCCATTTCCTGATGGGACGCAGCCCTGCATCCCTCGGCGAGTTCCCGTACAAGTCCCGGCTGCCGTTTCGCAGGCGTATCTCCCACACGCGCGACGGGCTTTCGTACAAGATGCTTCCGCTGCTCGGCGCCTTCGTCGGCAGCGACTGCACTGCGGCGATTCTCGCCGCGGGGATGTACCGCTCGTCGCGGCTATCCCTGCTCGTGGATGCCGGTACCAACGGCGAGGTTGTCCTTGGCAACCGCGAGCGGGTGCTCGTGACCTCTACCGCCGCTGGACCGGCTTTCGAGGGCGCAACGCTCGAATGCGGCAGCCTGGCGCAGGCCGGCGCAATCAAGGCCGTGCGTTCTAGCAGAGGTCGGTTCGTTCCCGAGGTCGTGGGCCGCAGGGAAGCAAAGAGCATCTGCGGTTCCGGAGTGCTCGATGCCGTGGCAGAGGCGGTTCGCGCAGGCAGGGCCGATGCTTCCGGCAGGGTATGCGTGGGCACGCGTCTCGAACTCAGCAACGGGCCGAAAGCGGTTTTCCTGTCTCAGGCGGACATCCGCGAGGTGCAATTGGCGAAGGGTGCGATTGCCGCAGCCATACGCGTGTTGCTGGACGAGTGGGACGCGCCTGCGTCTGCAATCGAGCGCGTGTATGTGACGGGCAAGTTCGGGGCGGCGATGCACCCCGGTGCGGCGGTGAGAATCGGATTGCTGCCGCAGATACCGCTCAAGCGCATTCGCCAGCACGGCAGCCTGGCACTGCTGGGCGCTGTCAGGGCGACCTTGGACACGGGGCTGTTCGAGGTAGCGGAGCGGTTTGCCGCGAAGTGCAGCGAGGTGGTGCTGAGCAGCCATCCGCAGTTCGAGCAGACCTTTGTCGAGTCGATGGGGCTTGAGTCATGGAACTGATACCGCGGGCGACGTTCGAGCAGATACGGCGGGAGCGAGTGGAGGAGCTGGCCGCCGAACGTCAGAAGGGTAAGAGCGTCGTCGGCTACTTCTGTATATATGCGCCGGTTGAGATGGTCCAGGCAGCGGCCGCGGTCCCGGTCCGGCTGGTTCGGGGCGGTCACGCAGCCGAGGAGGCGGGCGAGCGATACCTGCGTGCCGACGCCTGCTCGTTCTGCAGCGCGTGCATGGGCAACTTCGGACTCGATCCCCTGTTCAAGCAGGTCGACGCCGTGCTGGCGGTGAATAACTGCGACATGATGCGGCGGCTCCCCGAGTCTATTGAGAGGCAATTCGGCATTCCCGTGTTCCAGGTCTACATGCCGCGTACGTCCGAACCGCTGCCCCACCGCGTGGCCGAGTTCAGACGGCAACTGGACCTTCTGGCTGCGGGTCTGAGCAAGCTGACAGGCGTCTCAGTTTCAGACGAGCGACTCGAATCAGAGATCGCTGCGTTCAACCGTCTGAGGGCAATGCTCCTGCAGGCAAGTAACACGCGTCATGCAAACTCGCCGCTACTTTCCGGCCGTACGATGCTTGACCTGGCAGCCACTGCCTGGCTGCTGGGACCGGTGAAGGCCATCTCGCTGGTCGAGGAGGTGCTCCGCATCATCGCTGCGCGTCCCCGTTCAGATGTGCACCGGCCAAGGCTTATGCTCGGCGGCAGCATGCTGGCCGAAGACGACCGTTGGCTGCTGGACATGGTTGAGGAGAAGGCCGACATCGTGACTGATATCCTGTGCACGGGCGCGCGCTGGTTCGCGGAGGACGTGCCGGCGGTGGGCGCGCCGCTGGACCGGCTGGCGCAATTCTACGTCAGCCGCACCTGCATGCATCGTAGGCCCAACACTGACCTGTACAGCCATGCACAGCGAATGGCCCGCGAGTTCCGCGTCGAGGGACTTGTCTACAAGACGCTACTCTATTGCGACCCCTACGCGTTTGAGGTGAAGCGGCTGCAGCGGGCGCTCGGTATTCCTGTGCTGCACCTGGACACTGACTACTCGACCGAGAACCGTGAGCAGATACGGACACGCGTCGAGGCATTTGTGGAGACCCTGTGAAAACGGAAAGGGATCAAGGGATAGAGAGACCAAGAGACCACGTGCGCGGATGGACGGATCCGGCTTCGGGAAGGGTGTCGTTTGACGAGTGGTTGGAGCTGTTCGACCATGTGCCGGATGAGCTGATTGAGCGCTACCACTACTACGGGAACAGCGAGGCATGGTCGAAGTACCTGTTCCCTCCGCAGATGTTTGCCATCTACGGCATGCGCCACCTGCGGCGCCTCAAGTTCGACAACTCGCTTGCCGCTCTGCGGATGTGGGGTTTCGTGCAGAACGAGACGGAGCGGCTGTTCCGCGCGCGGCAGACCGGGCGCCGGGTCATTGCCACGATGGGCGACCTCGGCGCTGTGCCGGTCATAGTCAACTCCTTCCCGGACTGCGTGGCATTCTACCCGGACTGCATCTGGTGGACGCCCTTTGCCATGGAAAGCCGCGTGCTCTTCGACGCTGCGGCCGAACTTGGTATCGGCGACGCGACCTGCTTCTCCCGCGCCGCCTTGGGAGCGTTCGCCAAACACTCGTATTTTCCGGACCCGGACCTGGTGATTGCATCAACCGGCGCGTCCTGCGATGACTACTCCGGGGTGGAGCAACTGGTCGAGTCGTTCGCGCCCGACATGCTCTGGGTCGAGGAGCCGATGCGCTGCGACCTGAGGCCATCGGGACCGCTGGAACAGCTGCTGGTCAAGGAGTACGAACGCGTCGTCGAGCGGATGGAGAAACTCACGGGTCACTCCGTCACTGAGGAAGAACTGCGAGAAGGCGTGCGTCGGGCGAACCGGGTGAGAAAGCTGGTGGCGCGGCTGCGCGAGCTGGCATTCCGTGACGCGGCGCTGGCTGCTCTTGAGATGATGGTTGTCGAGTTTGGGAACCTGCACTACTATTCGGACATGGACGAGTGGACTGCTGTGATCGAGCATCTGCTGGCGACAGCCGAGCAGCGGGCAGCCGGGGGCGAGCGAGTCGTTGATGCGGATGCCCTCCGCGTCGTCTGGGTGACTCCGCCGGCAGACCCGCTACTGCTGACCTACGTGGAAGACGCGGGCGCGCGCATGGTCGGTACCGAGTACGTCATTAACCAGGCACTTGAAATAATGGACGCGTCGAAGCCCCCTCTGGAGGCGATCGCCAAGTCCTTCATGGCTGCGTCGCTGATCGGTACGTCGAAGGCCCGGGCGCAATCAGTGACCAGCCAAGCTCGCGAGTACGGAGCCGAGGGCGTAATCATCTCCGGCATCTTCGGCGGCTCGCACTGTGCCATGGAGGGGAGGTTGATAGCCGACTACGTGAAGGCCGAGCTGGACCTGCCTGTGCTGGAGTTTGACGTCACATCGCCTTCCCGCGAGATCTCAAGGCAGATCGGGACGAGGATCGATGCTTTTCTTGAGGTGCTCAGGAGTCGACGGTGAAGGAACTACTGACACCGCGCGAACGCTTCGGCCTGCTGGTTATCGACGAGCCGCAGGACCGCGTGCCGGTTTTCCCGCTGGTGACGGCCCACGCGGCACGAGTTGCGGGCATGTCCGTACGCGACTACTACACGGACGGCGTCGCCATGGCACGGAGCCAGCTAGTTGCGCAGGAGGCGTACGGAACCGACTTCATATCCTTTTTCTCCGAAGTCGGGCTGGTGGCGGAAGCACTCGGTTCGCAGTACGATTATCCCGATGATGACCTGCCACTGCTCGCGACGCCGAAGTGGGAGGGACTGCCACGGCTTTCCGCCGAGGAAAACCGTGGCTGTACCCAGCCCGCTGCCGACCCGCTGCGCGATGGCCGGCTGCGCGTCTACGTTGAGGCTATCTCCTATGCCTACGAGGCGAGAGGGGATACAGTACCGATTCTCGCCTACGTTCCGGCGCCGTTTACGACCGCCCAGCAACTGGTCGATCAGGAGATGTTCCTGCTCGGCCTGCTCACCGAACCCGAGCGCGTGAAGGAACTGCTGGACTACACCACCCGTTCTATAACTCGGTTCTGCCGTGCCATCATCGGCGCGGGCGGGCTTCCGATTCTCGTCGACCCGCTGGCGTCGGGCAGCGTGATATCGGCTGAGCACTACCGCGAGTTCGCTCTGCCGTCCGAGGCCGAGGTAGTCCGGTACCTGCACCGATACGATCTTGACGTCGTGCTCCATATCTGCGGTGATACTCGCGCAACCATCGGTATGCTGCCTGAGACTGGGGCTGATTTGCTCAGCATCGACCGCATCGAGATGGACGAGGCGATCGCCGGCGCTGGTCAGGCGTGCCGTATCATCGGCAACTATGACACATCGGCGATCCTGCTGGCGGACCCGCAGACCATCGAACGCGAGGTGGCAGAAATGGTCGTGGCAGGTCGGAAGTGCCCGAAGGGCTTCGTCGCCGCCACCGGCTGCGAGGTGCCGGTCGACACGCCGTCTGAGAATGTCCGTGCCTTCGTAAGCGCGGCAAGAGAAGCAGGACTGAATCCCGACTACGGTCGGCGGAGGAGAGTATGATTGTTGCCGGGATAGACGTGGGCTCGGTGAATACCAAGCTGGTCGTGTTTGACCGTGCCGGCCAGACGATATTCTGCGAGAAGGTTGTGCCGACCGGGCCAAGACCACGCGAGACCGCTCGTCAGGTCATGACCGAGTGCCGGAAGGAGCACAAGGACCTGTCCGGTCATGTTCGGGGCGTAGTCGCGACCGGCTACGCGCGCCACGCCGTGGACCATGTCGAGCGGACGATAACGGAGATAAAGGCTGCTGCCCTTGGTATCCGCTACTGGCACCCGACGTGCCGCACTATCATAGATATCGGGGGGCAGGATTCGAAAGTGCTGAGTCTCGACGAGTCGGGTCGGGTTCGTGACTTCGCGATGAATGACCGCTGCGCGGCCGGAACCGGGCGTTTCCTGTCCGTGCTGTCGAAGACGCTATCAGTGCCGCTTGAAGATTTCGGGCGGATGAGCCTCGATTCGCGACGGCCCGTGCCGGTTTCGAGTCTCTGCGTGGTGATGGCCGAGTCCGAGATTCTCTCTCTGCTCGCGGCCGACACGCCGGTCGCCGACGTGATAGCCGGACTGCACGAGGCTCTTGCCAGGCGGGTTGCCAACATGGCGGCGCGGCTTCAGGTGGAGTCCGAGGTTGTATTTACAGGTGGCGTAGCGCAGAATTCTGGAATGCAGGCGGCCTTGGAAAAGGCACTCGGCACTACGGTCACCGTGGCCCGGAAACCGCTGCTCGCCGCCGCGCTGGGCGCGGCCCTGTCCGCCGGGACTAGCGACTAGACTTCTCTATCTCTCGAAGCAGGGAGGCGACGAGTTCTTTTTCGTCGCAGGTCTTCACGACACGGCCGTGAGCGAAGACGATGCCACGGCCCTTCCCGCCGGCAATCCCGAAGTCGGCTTCACGTGCCTCTCCCGGTCCATTCACAACGCAGCCCATCACCGCAACCTTGAGCGGCGCGGGGTGATCGCGAAGCACCCGCTTCACGTCCCGCGTCAAACCGATGACGTTGATGCCGGTTCGGCCGCAGGTGGGGCAGGAGTAGACCAGCGGGCCGCGGCGGCGCAGGCCCAAGGCGCCGAGCAGCTCGTAGCTGGCGACGACCTCCTGCAGCGGGTCACCGGTGAGCGAGATTCGAATCGTGTCGCCGATTCCCTCCAAGAGTAGTGCCGAGAGGGCGGCGGCGGAGCGGATCGCGCCCTCGAAAGGGGGTCCGGCTTCGGTCAGTCCGAGGTGAAGCGGATATCGCCATCTTCTAGACAGCTCCCGGTAGACTGCGATGGTCTCAAGCACGTCGGTCGACTTGGCCGACAGCACGATGTTCCTGAACCGCAGCTTGTCAAACGGCTCGAGGCACGCGGCCATGCTCTCAACCATCGCGGCGACGGAAGGATGGCCGTGTTTGCGCAATAGAGATTTCTCAATCGAACCGGCATTGATTCCGACCCGGATTGCCGCGCCCGAGTCCTTCGCCGCCTTGATGACCTCGTTGATCTTCCAGATGGCACCGATATTGCCGGGGTTGATGCGAACTTTGTTGAAGCCGGCCCTGAGTGCAGCCAGGGCAAGGCGGTAGTCGAAGTGGATGTCCGCCACCAGCGGGAGGGGGATGCGGCGGCGTATTGCGGGCAGCGCGGCCGCCGCGGCCGCGTCCGGCACTGCGATCCGGACCAACTCGCAGCCGGCGCGTTCGAGCCGCCGAATCTGGCGCAAGGTTGCTCTGACGTCATCGGTGCGGGTCTTGGTCATCGACTGGACTGATACCGGCGCGCCGCCGCCGATGGAGAGCGGGCCGGCTTGAGCGCACGAGGTTGTGCGTCTGGTGACGGACGTTTGCCGGGTCAAGTTCTTCAGTCGTCGCACCTAGGGATGCGGGTCACTAGTAGCTGACGCGCTCGATCTTCGCGCCGACCCCGTTGAGTTTCTGTTCAAGTGACTCGTAGCCGCGATCAAGATGGTAGATGCGCTGGATCTCGGTTTCGCCTTTCGCCGCGAGGCCGGCCAGAACCAGCGCTGCTGATGCACGGAGGTCCGACGCCATCACCTGCGCCCCGGACAGGCTGGGGACGCCCTGGACGACCGCGGTCCTGCCATTGATGTCGATTTTCGCTCCCATGCGGTTAAGCTCCAGAGCGTGCAGGAAGCGCGACTCGAAGACGTTCTCGGTGACAACGCTGGTTCCATCGCCGATGGCCAACAGAGCGGTGAACTGCGCCTGCAGGTCAGTCGGGAACCCGGGATACGGTGCAGTCGCAACCGTTGCCGGATTGGGACGACGTTCGGCGTCTATGAACAGCCGACGCCTGTCCGTCTCGATGGTCGCACCGGTACTGCGCAGGCTGTCGATGGCCGACGTCAGATGTGCTGGTTCGCAGCCGGTGATTACCAATTTGCCGCGGGTGATGGCGGCGGCAACTGCGAGCGTGCCGGCTTCTATCCGGTCTGGAATCGGCCGGTACTCGGCGCCGTGCAGTCGCTTCACACCCTTGATCCTGACGACTGGAGTCCCGCAGCCCTCGATTTTGGCACCCATGGCCGCGAGGAAGCCGGCGAGGTCAGATACTTCAGGCTCACAGGCCGCGCCCTGGATGACGGTTTCGCCGTCGGCGAGCACTGCGGCCATCATGGTGTTCGCCGTGGCGCCGACACTCGGGCCGGACGACCCTTCGAGCAGCAACTCCCCACCGCGCAGCGGTCGACCGGTGGCGTGCAGGTAGCCGTGCTCCAGACTCACCTTGGCCCCGAGCGCCGCGATGCCCTTGACGTGGAGGTCGACCGGCCGCGGGCCGATGGCGCAGCCGCCGGGCAGAGAGACGCGCGCGTCGCCGAACCGACCAAGCAAGGGGCCGAGGACGTAGTAGCTGGCCCGCATCTTGCGTACGATATCATAGGTCGCGGTATGCTCGATCTTGCCGCCGGCTGCGACTTTGACCGTGTGCTTGCGCTGTTCAACCTGGACGCCCAATGAACGGAGCAGGCGGGCCATGGTTCTGACGTCTTCGAGCAGCGGGACGTCGCGGATGACACAAGGTTCCTCAGTCAGAAGGCATGCGGCGAGGATGGGGAGCACGGCGTTCTTGGCGGTGGCGGTCGGAACCGACCCCTCAATCCGGGTCGGGCCGCGAATGATGAACTTGTCCACTGGACAGATATTCTTGGGTCTTCGTGCGGAAAGTCAAGGACAGGAGTTGCTTCGGTTCTTGAGAAGGCGGTTGACGCCGAGAACCCCGGCCCTATACTGAGCAATGAACACCATTAGAGCGGTGGCCGCCGTGGCCGGTATCTTGCTGGCGGGCGGTTGTGCGGTCGTTCCCCCGAAGTCGACCGGACGGTTGAGAGTCGTGACGACAATCGGCGTGCTGGCCGATTGGGCGCGGCAGGTCGGCGGGAACCGCGTTGAAGTCACGAGCCTTCTGTCCGGCAACGAGAGCCCGCATACCTACGAGGTAAAGCCTGACGACGTGAAGACCATTGCCGATGCCCGCATCCTGTTCAGGATCGGGCTCGGGCTCGAGAAGTGGCTTGATCCGGCAATTCACAACTCTGGCAACAAGACGCTCGCTGTGGTTGACGCGGCCACCGGCCTCACCGACATTGTCCGGGGAGATGAGCACGACCGCAGCGGCAATCCCCACGTCTGGCTGGACCCGGAGTACGCCAGGGTTGGGATAGGGAATTTGGTCACCGAACTGGTGAAGCTCGACCCGAAGGGGGAGAGCCTCTACCGGAAGCGCGAGGCCGCGTACTTCGTGCGGCTGGACAGCCTGAGCGCGGCCATCTCTGCCGAGTTCGCCGGCCTGAGGGACCGGAGGATCATCACCTATCACGACGCATGGCCGTATTTCGCCCGGAGGTTCGGGCTCGACATCATGGCGGCCGTCGAGCCGATCCCGGGGCAGGAGCCGTCGGCAAAGGAGTTGGCGCGGCTGGTGGACCTCATCCGACGCGAGCACATCAAGGCTATCACGACCGAGCCGCAGTTGCCGTCGGCCCTGCCCAACATGCTGGCCAGTGAGACCGGCGTGAAAGTCGTGGTTCTGAATCCGCTGGCGTGCGAAAACGGCTACATCGCCGCGCTGGGCGCGAGCGCCGCAGCCCTTGTTGATGCTCTGAAGTAGCGAAGACCTCAACTGGATAGGAGAAACTGATGAAGAAGATAGCGGCAGTGCTCGTAGTAGCACTGACTCTTGCCTCTGCGGCGGCGCAGAAGCCGACAAGGACGCTCGCCGTGACCGGTACCGCGGAAGTCTCGGTGAGACCCGACATCTGTCACATAAGCTTCGGGGTCGAGACCTCCCACAAGCAGAGCGCCCGCGAGGCGTATCGCAGCAATGTCGAGTTGATGAACGGATTGAGTGCCGCGGTGAAGGCGGCCGGCATCGAGCCCGAAGATCTCCAGACTTCGAGTTTCACGCTTGCGCCTCAATATCGCTACGAAAACGGCACTCGCAAGCGGGTCTTTGACGGCTACCGCGTGTACCAGTCGCTCGACGTGAGCGTGCGTGACCTTGACAAGGTCTCGGCCGTGCTCGATGCCGGGATGGATGCCGGCGCAACGCAAGTCAACAACGTCACCTTCGCAGTCGAGAACCCGAAGAAATACACTGCCGATGCCCGGGTTGAGGCGGTGAAAGCAGCGCAGGTGAAGGCGCAGTCAATGGCGGAGCTGACCGGTGTCAGGCTGGGCAAGCCCATCAGCATCAACGAGAGCGAGCCGGGCGGGTGGGGCAACTACTACGCTCAGTCGAACGTGGCGCTCGACCGCGCGTCGGCAGCCGAGGCGTCTCCCGAGTTGCAGCCGGGGGAGTTCAAGCTGACCCGGACCGTCTACATCACGTACGAGATCGAGTAACCGGGCGGCTGAAGCTACCCGCTACTCGGTTCCGGGCAGGCGTCCGACCGGCATGATGTAGAGCGGTTCTTCCTCTTTCGGCATCCGGACAACGAGTCTGACGGCGTCGTCGTGGAATGCACCGATGCCGCAGGTGCCGAGTCCAAGCGAGCCGCACTGCAGGTAGACGTTCTCGGCCGAGTGGCCAAGGTCCATGCAGACGTAGCGCTCGCGGCCCCGCTGTCCGTATTTGCCCGTATTGCGGCTGAACACGGCCGAGTAGACCAGCGACGCGGGTGCGCTTCCGACCATGGTTTGCCCGAGTGCAGCGAGGAGCAGGCCCCGGCGTCCGTCGCCCGCGCGCACGAGTATCAGATCGTGAGGCCCGGGGCGATACCGGTAGACTCCGGGTTCGAGCCCGGTGACCAAGCCCGCCACCAGATACAACTCCAGCGGATAGAGCGCGCCGGCTGACGGTGTGGTTCTGAGACCGCCGCCGAGGGCTGGAATGCCGGGCACCGGTTGGGTCACACCGTATGCGGCCCAAAGCAGCTGCGACACGTCGGTCAGCGTCAGGGGCGCGTCGGCATACTCGCGCACGGACCGGCGCTGTGCAAGACACCTCTCAACCGACACCGGGCCGTCGAGCACGGGCAGCGGCAGCTTAACTGTCTTGACGGCAGCAAGCCCGGAGTCGGCCGCGGCGGCAGCGGCGACCAGAATCGTGGTGAGCAGCAGAAGTTCCATAGCGCTCCTTTCATGGCAGTAAGTTAAAGACATCGGTCTACCACCTTCACGCCGGGGCAGGCAGGATGATTCGGGGCCGCCTGACTCCCACGCGGAGCTGGGTGGTGCCGTCGAGCAGAGCAAGCCGGCCTTCGTGTTCGGCGAGTGCTGCTCGGATGTCGTCCGGCAGCTTCTGCTCGCCGAATCCTCCGAGTACAACGATGGTGAATGGCGGGCAGGGTTCGATGACGTCCTGCAGGTTCACGCCGGCGCAGATGAGTCCAGCTGCCTTCCGTTCCTTCGCCCGGGCGATGGTCGCCGCGTCGGCGAAGTCGCAAACCGCGATTGTGCAGGCAGCAGTCTCAGCCTGCAGATTACCGGAGACCTCGCCGCCTGAACCCCAGACGCCGGAGATTTCCGTTCCTTCGCACGTCACGACGCAGCCATGCTCGTTGACCTCCTGCACGACACCGGGCAGCCACGCTCTGACCTCGAGTTCCTCGAGCAGCGGCTCAATCAGGACGATGCCAAAGTGCTTGTCGATGCGGTTGACCTTGCCCCGCACCGGTGACTCCACGAACTTGAGCTCGCTGGCGGGTGTGGCGGCCAGCCACTGCCCGCGTTCGACCTCGTCGCCGGGTTTGACCTTCAGGTATGGACCGAGCTTGTCCGGTTCGACGTCAAGCTGCTTGGCGACCTCGACCGCGGTGTACTCGCGGGCCTCCTCCGGTTTCTCTCTCAGGAAGAGGACGCCGTCAGGCAGGAGTTTCTCAACTCGACCGGCAACCGGCGACCGGAACGTCCTATGCGTGACGCTGCGCGGTGTGCGGGCGACGACGTCACCGATGTCGACTTCGTCGCCAACGTGCTTGACCAGGTACTGCTCTACTTCACTGGCCGGGACGGCAAGGGCTTCGGCGACGCGAAGAAAGAAGGGCCTCAGGAATTGGCGCACGCTGCGCGCGACCAGCGTGTCGGTGGCGACCGTCTGTCCCGCGGTCACGAAGACCTGGCCCGGGATGGCAAGCTCGCGGCGCAGGCGGATCTGCCCAGGCAAGGGAGTCGAGAGTTGGGAGTAGGGAGTCGACTTCTGGCTTCCGATTCCAGACTCCCGGTTCCTGGCCGTCGGGACGTAGCCGGCCGGCATCTTGCGGTTGGCTCGGTCGAGCTTCACAATCCCGAGCTGTTGCGTCAGTTCGACCGCAAGCTGCGGGTTGACCTCGGCAAGAGCTCCGAGGTGCGGGAACATGAACTCGCTGTCCACGGCCAGCTCGACGTCTTCGGCCGGGGAGAGCGCGTCGAGCAGCACCGCAGTCGCGGCCGGGCGCGGCGAATGGGATAGAATGCCGCCGCTGCCGATGAGCATGTCGCACTGGGTATTGGTGAATGGCGTTACGGGCCGGGGCGGTAGACGAGGGCCCTTGAGTAGTTCGTCGAGGTCCTGGCGTACCGGGCCGGCCTCCCGTCTTGCGCCGTCACGCAGCTTCAGGTGCTGGCGTACGGCTTCGCGGATTGCGACCGCGGCCGAGGCCCACTCGGACAGCATCTCGTCCGGAGTGCGAGCCAACCGGGTCGGGTTGATGTGCTTGTTGCCGATGAGGTCCCACATGTCGGCGTCAGTCAGGTGAGGATGGTAGAGTTCACGAATCGGGGTAATGCCAGCGAGTTCGGCAACGTTCAGTATGCTGTAGCTCAGTCCGAGGTTGGCGCTGACCGTGCGGAACACATCTCCGGCGCGGGCGGTGAAGACGTCGGTGGTAGCGCCGCCGATGTCCACCGCCATGATGCGGCGGCCGGTCGCGGTCGAGAGCAACCTGAGAATCGAGCCGAACGCGGCCGGGGTCGGCAGTATCGGCGCCGCGACCCACTCCTTCAGTTTCTCATAGCCCGGGGCCTGGGACATGACGTGTTCCATGAATAGCTCATGGATTGCGGCCCGGGCCGGTTCGAGGTTCTCAGAGTGAAGCTCGGGCCGGACGTTGGGCACGGCCCGGAGCATGAACCGGTCGCCGAGCGCGTCCCGCACGTGGTCGGTCGCATTCACGTTGCCGGCGTAGACGACCGGAAGGCGGGCGGCCGGGTTGACCACGGCGATCCCTGTCGGACAGCCCAGCTTGGGGTGAAGCCCGGCCTCGACCAGCAGCTCGGCGAGGAACACGGGCGCGGAGACGGCATCGCCGTCGAACCCGCCCGCGACCAGCACCATATCCGGGCGCAGGCGCTTCAGGTCTTCAATCTTGCGGTAAGGCGTCCGGCCGTCGTCCATCGAGATGACGTCGAGCACGATGGCGCCGGCGCCGAGCGCGGCGCGATGCGCTGTTCCGGCGGTGAGTTTGTAAACGAGCCCGGTGACGACCATCGCCAGCCCGCCGCCGGCGCTCGACGTTGTCAGGTAGGGGACCGCTGGTTTGCTGTCGGTCACCAGTGTGCGCCCGGACAGATGTTCCAGACCGCGCAGCGCCTGGAGAACGCCAACCGTCACGTCCTCATAGGGTTTCTCGACCGTGGTTGGAGTCTCGTACCGGAAGCAGTGCCAGGTGCCGGCCTCGCGGAGGAAGAGCAGAGCCTTGGTCGTGGTGCTGCCGACGTCGGTGATGCAGAACTCGGTCAGGGCGGGCGTGAAGGGCATTCCGGGCATCAGTACCTCCGTCTCAGTATCGTCCGGCTGCGGCAACTGTCAACTGACTGCTGCACGTCAACAACCGACATCGAGGTCACGACCCGGGCATAGAGAGGGAGGTGTAACGGAGAAGCGGACTGGGCCGAAGACCTCACTGTACTGCCATGTCCGCCGGGAACCGGTGGTTGCGGCTCAGGCCAGCGGTTGATGGTTGTCGGGACGTTCGGGTGCTAGGTGTCCGAGGCTGGCGAGCAGGGCCGTAACTTCTGAGCGTATCAGTTCCCGTACGCGGCGGTACTCGGTGATGCCCTTGCCGTAGGGGTCAGGAATCTCCCAGCGAATCTCCTTGGCACCGGGGAGGAACGGGCAGGTGACAGTGCAGCCCATCGACACCATGTAGTGGAACCCGCCGGCAATCACGTCGCGGAATCCTTTGGTCCGCGCCGCGGAAATGTCGAGGCCGATTTCCTTCATGGCCGCGACTGCGTTCGGAGCGACCACTTCGGCCGGTCTCGAACCGGCACTCTCGCACTCGACGTCCTGGCCGAGCGCACGGCCGAAGGCCTCGGCCATCTGGCTCCGGCATGAATTGCCGACACAGGCGAAGAGAATTCTGGTCACTGGCTCCCTGCCGCCGCCCTCTTCTCAGAGTGGAGAGGGAGTCGTTCTGCTCCGCGTGGGGCGCGCGCCTTTCTTGTCATCTCGCGCCGATACGGCCGTTATTCCGGATGTCGTGGCGGAACTTGGGCCAGGACGAGCCGGCCAGCGTACTCGTGCCCTTGAGTGCGTAGAGGTACCCGTCGTTGCTGACGAAGTAGATTGTCCCGTCGGGGCCGACTGTCGGTGACGACTCAATGTCGTTGTCGACCTCGTACTGCCAGAACAGCGTACCGTCGGGATTCAGAGCGTAGAGGAAGTTGTCGTCAGACCCGAAGTAGACGATGCCGTTGGCGCTGATTGCCGGCGAGGAACGGACTTTGTCGCCGGTCACGTACCACCACTTCGTCGATCCGTCAGGATTCAAGGCATACAGCAGGTGGACGTCCGAGCCGACGTAGACGGTGCCGTCAGGGGCGATGGCGGGAGAGGTCTGGACCTGGCCATTGGCCAAAACGGACCATTTGAGCGTGCTGTCCGGATTGAGAGCATACACGTAGTCGTCGTCCGCGCCGAAGTAGACAGTACCGTCCGCAGCGATCGCCGGGGATGATTCCACCTCCCGGTCGCACTTGTGACGCCACCTCAGGGTGCCGTCCGAGTTCAGGCAGTAGAAGTAGCGGTCATTTGACCCGCAGTATATCGTGCCGTCGGACGCGACGGCCGGTGAGGAGTAGACCGCGCCCTGCGTCGCGTAACTCCACTTCAGCGTGCTGTCCGGGTTCAGGGCATAGATCTTCTCGTCGTTTGAGCCGAAGATGATCGTGCCGTCGGCCGCCAAGGACGGGGACGATGATATGTTGCCTCCGGTCGCATAGCTCCACTTGACCGTGCCGTCAGGGTTGAGGGCGTAGAGCCGGTTGTCGTATGAGCCGACATAAACCGTGCCGTCGGCCCCGATGGCCGGTGATGACCGCACTACTCCGCCGGTCAAGAAGCTCCACTTGAGCGTGCCGTTGCTGTTCACTGCGTACAGGTGGTTGTCCTGTGAACCGACGTAGACGGTGCCGTCAGAACCGATGGCGGGCGACGAGTAGTTCAGTTCCGGTGCCCCGGTTTTTATCTGGTAGCGCCAGATGCGCAGCGTGTCCTTGGGCCGGACGACGATGCGGTACGGGTCCGACCATCCCGACAGCGCGTTACCGGTGTCCCGGGCCTGTGCCTTCACGAAACACGTTTCGGCAGCCTTCCAGACATGCGAGTCAGCCACGGTGGTGTTTTCGTCCACCCATGCCGACCAATCCGACGTGTCGCCGTCGCCCCAGTCGAAGCGAATTGCCACCTGCAGGTGCTGGGGATGAGCGGCCGACGTGGTGAATGTGTAGGTGGAGTCTACGCCGCCTCGAAACGGCCCGCTGGGCGCCGCCGGCGGGTTCGGCGGCCGGCGTTCTATCACCTCGACGGTGAGGGTTTCAGACCAATCGGTCATGTGGGACTTTGGGTCTCTTGCCTGAGCCTTGAGCAGGTTGAAACCGACCTTGGACCAGGCGTAGCTCATCGCCACCGATTCGCCGGAGGCAACGAACGGGCTCCAGTCGGAGGTATCGCTGCCCCAATCGAAGCGGATCGACACGCTGTCGCCGAACCGGTCGGTCGTGACGCTCTTGAAGGTGTAGGTCGAGTCCTTGAAGCAGAACGTGGGACCAACCGGAACCGCCGGCACCTCGGGACGCGGCAGCACCGCCACCGCGAGCGCAGGAGACCAGTCGGATTCCGCGAGCTTCCGGTCTCTTGCCTGGGCAATCACCTGGTAGGTTCCGGTATCGGTCCAGACGTGGGTCGCTGTCATCTCGCCCCCGCTCTGGGCCCAGTCGGTCCACTCGCCGATCGTGGAATCGCCCCAATCGACGCGGACGGCCACATTGTCGTCGTTCGGGTCGGTGGCGACTACCGTACAGGTGTACTGCTTGTCCGGGTACCAATTGGCGGAGCCGGTCGGAGCCGGCGGCACGTCCGGCGGGCGGTTGCTACAGGAAGAAGCCAGTATCAGTACGGTGACGGACAATAGAATCAGGGCGCTACGACTTCTTGGCATTGATGTCTCCTTGGACTCGGCGCATTACCAGTCTCATCTCGCTTCTATGATTCTACAGCGTGAGCCCGAATGTCAAGCCGAGTCGAACGCTCGGGCGGGCGGTCACCTCCAGGGGTTGCCGTGTCGCGACGGACCTCCCCCCGGCTCAGGTATCCGCTCGCGGTTGTTCCGATCCGCCCTTCCCGTAATCTGCAATCCGCAGACTACATGAACGTCGTACGATGAGCGAGCGGACGACAAACGAGTGGTCGCCTTGCCGCCTTCACCAAGCCGGGTGACTGTGGGGCTGTTGCAGAAGGTTCATTCAGTCATTCTGAGCGCAGCGAAGAATCTTCGTGGTGTTGACTTTGCGGGACTTGGTAGACCCTTCACTTCGTTCAGGGCGACATATGTAGGGTTTTTCAACCGCTCCACAGTCCCTGGTCTCCGAACAACTTCGCCAACATCCTATCTCGCGGCCGTAGGCTGTCAGCCGTTGGCTCGGCCGATTCGTTCATCGTCGATCGTCTTGCAGTCCGCGTCTCTGCGTCGTTCATCGTTCCGCACTCATCGTTCAGCGTTTCCGGACCGGCCATCATCCCGCCGTGTCAATAATCATTTACTGCGTCCCCCGAACTCTCCGCTTTCGTCTCGCCGTTCCGCGCTTCATTCTTGTTCGAGGGAGGACCGCGTCCTGAAGTTCCTCAAGCGGCACCGGTCGCTCAATGGCGACGTCCTTTGCCTTTGCCGGGTAGGCGAAGACCCGGCCGGTGATTCTGTTCCATTCCGCGATGTGCTCCTCGAGTTTCGCCCGGTCGCAGGTCGGACACAACTGGCGCCGGGTTCGAGGTCGCGGCCCGGTGAGAAAGACCGTCTGCCCTCGGCATTTCCGGCAGGGCGTCTCGAACCCCATCGAGTAGCAGGGACGCAGGCAGGCGCCAACGGTTCGGGGCAGATGCCTCGCCAGGTCCGCGTAGTCTTCCATCCCAAAGGCGTAGACGTGCGAGATGAGCAGTTGCCGGAGATTGACCAGTTCACCGAGCGGCTTCAAGGTCCGGTCGCGGGGCAAGACCCCGCAGAGGTCAAGCCTGCCGAGGTTCTTGAGCCGGCCCAGCGGAGCAAGCGACTCGACCTCAATACAGCGCCGCGAGGCATCCCAACTCGGTGGCGTCGCCACGACCAGGATTTGCAGACCCTGAAGGCGGGACACCGGTTCGAGCGACGTGACCTTCGGAATGTGAAGCAGGCGAAGCTCACGGACCTGCGTCAGCTCGCTGACTCCCGCGAGCGTATAGGCGCTGCCGACGTAGAGAATACGCAGCGAACGGTTCGTCCGAAGGAACGAAATGTCCGTGTTCCGCACCTCTGACAGGTCAAGCCACTCTGCGTCCATGATTTCAGGGCGGGAGTCGCGGGTATGCAGGCGGCAATGGAAGCGTGTGCGCTGCGGTGTTCGGGTCACGCTCGACGCCTCAAGCATGGCATCCCACTGCGGTTGATGCCCGGTTGCGGGGCTTCCCCGTCCGCTCGACCGTGCTCACCGTCTCCCGCCGCGGAGTCCGCCAGACTGCAATCGACATCCGCTCTCTGCCTATGGCTCACGGCTTGCCGCTCCGGAAGTCGTTGGCTCGGCGGAATCGTACATCGTACATCGTTCGCCGTCAGTCATCAGAAGGACGGAATTTGCTGCCGCGAAGTCCGGTTGTCCGCAGATAGCGAACCAGCCCACTGACTACGGAACCGGTTCGCGCCGACTGCTCCTGCAGCCGTTGGAACTCAGGCTGGCTGAGGTAGCCCTGGTCCAGAGCAACGTAGAGCTGAGCGCTGACCTCCGACGCAGACCCTCTGGCAACGGTGAGGAATTGCACGAACTCACGTGCGCCGCCACGGCCGAAACCCTCGGCGATGTTGGACATGACGGAGACTGCAGCCCGGCGGATCTGGTCCCTCAGGCCGAAATCGCGCCCGAACGCACCCTTCCCCGACGCATCATAGATCAACTTCGCTAACGTCCTGGCCTGCTGCCACGCCTCTATCTCCTCGAATGTCTTGAACGTCCCCACTTCTGCTCCTTGTTATCCGTAACGAACCCACGATGTACGAAACAACGATGTACGACCGAAGGTCTCGGCAATCCAGAATCGTAAGCCCAAAATGACTTGGGCCGTGTCAATAATCATTTGCTGTCCCCGGAATTCCTAGCCGTCTATGGCAGCAGGCCGAGCTTGCGGAGGCGGGAACCGATAGCGCTGGGCTGGCGCTGGAACATGGCAACAAGCTCGGCCTTGTCTGTTCCCTTGGCGAACTCGGCACGGAGTCTTGCATCCTCGTCCTCAGTCCACTTCTCGTATGCCCGGGGATACTCCTTCTTCATCTCCGCCAGTCGTGCGGCGCTCCACTTCGGCTTCTCACCATCGCGCTGCCCCGGTGTGGTCTCAGACTCCCGGTTCGCGCGGCCCGCTGAGGACTGCTCGGGCACGTGGAGGCAAGCCTCATGGAAGGCGTCGATGAAGTCGCGCAGGTATTCCTCGAAGACCATCACGCGATGATGCTTGTGCCGTTCCTCGCCTTTGCCCCGCCGTGACTCGCTGATCTTGAGGTATTTGGCCCCGTTCGCTGCACGCAGAACGTCAATGAAGTATGTCCTGCTCCCGGCCCTTGCCATGGCCGAGAACAACTCCTCGCTAATCGGCCGACCACTCGCCCGCGTGTCAGGCATCGGTTGATGTGTCATCGGGACCTGAGCCGACGATTTCGATTCTGAGCCCTACGCTTCTCCTGCTTTGCGTCAATCTCGCGGCCGAGCTGTGTCTTCGCTTTGATCTCGGCCTTGGCGATGAGTCCAAGGAAGATGATTTCGCGCAGTTGCTCGCCGCTGCGATGCCAGCGAAGATGGTTGCACTGCTTGCAGGCTGGTAGGTAGTTTGCTGATGCGCTGACACCGCCCTTCTTGCGCTGGATGACGTGGTCCAGCTCCCACGCTCCGTCAGGGTAGGGCTTGCTCTTCTTGCCATAGTTCTCCAGCACTACTTTGTCCCCACAGAAATGGCAGTGGCCATCGGTCTTGTCGTAGACCGCCCGTACGACGTCGTCCTTCATCGCGAACCCCAACGATAGACCACTGGCTGCCAACCGTAGCAGAGAATGCGGATGTTCTTCAGGTGCCGGAACTCATCCTCGAACGCCGGCAGAACTCCCTTGCACACAAGGATGCCAGACACCGGTTTCCGTGAGCCTTTTCTAGCCCAGCTCATGTAACGCCGCAGTTGGTTCACCGCGTCGTTGCCGATGTTGCCGAGTTTGACCTCGACGACAGTCTTCCCACCTCTCCGATCTTCGCAGAGAAGGTCTATCCGGCCGACATCGGTATCGACTTGGCGGCCCACGACCCTCAGCCCGCGACCGACGAGACCGGGCTCGGCATGAAGGCAGCGCTCGATGTCCTTCTCCAGGAATTCGGACACTTCCTCGCTGGATAGGACCATGCGCTTGCTGCCCTCGGTTTCGCGTCTTTTCGCCTCGCGCAGAATGGCGTTCACGTCCTTGTCCGAGAGTTCCCGCCAAGTCCGTGTGGCCGAGCCAATCGCCAATGAGTCAGATCGTCCGCGCGGGAACCGAACGCCGAGGCTAAGCTTGCGGGCCAGGCCGCGGTCAAAGGGGAGCGGCACATCAAGGACTCTCGACCGCAATGGGTCACCGAAGAGAATCACATCATCGGAATCCGGATAGTCGCGAGCACCGTCAATGAACTCCTGTATGTGTGGATTCTTGTATTTGGCCGACAACGCTCGATCACGAACAACATCCATCGTGTCCATCGACTGTTCGGCAACGAAGTATGCCGTGACGTACTTGCGACCCCTGAGGGTCGTGTGGAAGAAAAGGAAGTCGCCTTTCTGAACTTGGTCCCGCAACTTGCGTCCACGCGACCCCCCGTCTCCGTAGGTCCACTCATCAAACATCGGGTCGGAGTGATCGGGGAGCCGAACGTACGGAATCAGCATGTGCACTAGCGATCTCCGATCCGTGGCGTCACGCTCACTCCGTCAGTTCCTTGAGGCTGTGCTGGATTTCTGCGAGGTCGGAGGCAACGATGGTGCGCTTGAGGGATTCTTGCTCGTGCGGGGTTTTGGCCTTGGGCAACTGCTTGTGCAGGCCGAGCATCCGTTCGACTAACTCGACTTCTGGGTTTTGTCGGTACATCGGTGTACCTCACCGCACTACATAAAGGACATCTGCTTCGGTGGATGACCTTCTCTCGGCATTTGCGCGACTGCTTCCAGATCGCTTGGCCGAAAGGACTTTCCCGCCGACTTCGCTACCCTCTCCAGGTCAGCATAACGGAGGAAATTCCATTTGGCTCTCTTGATAGTCTCGGCGAGGATGGGTTCCTGGAGTTTCCGGAAAAGGAATCTCTCCCTCTCCTTGGGAATAACGATGAACCTCTTGGGATTGAGGCTTTCTGGAATGTTGGAGCCTCGGATGAGGGCCTCAGAGATTCCGGTCGTGTTCTCGACCTCAAATTCGTAGCGGATCTTCCCGTCCTCGAGCCACAGAACGTCAATCTGCCTTATCCGGTCAAGACTCAGACTGCTGGAGTTTCCCCAGAATTCCCGGGAAGCCCTGAGGTTCAGAGTGTGAAGGCCAGCTGCGGTGTCTTGCCGGCTGGCGTCTTCATTGGCGGGCCGTGTCCGATTCTAAAGAGAATCCGGAA
>Ga0163209_1000220_pt1 | contig 23854 bp, 20 predicted proteins | sample Kivu_160m_FD_113538 | JGI IMG/M metagenome (GOLD analysis project Ga0163209, IMG submission 113538) | Freshwater microbial communities from Lake Kivu, Western Province, Rwanda to study Microbial Dark Matter (Phase II) - Kivu_160m | ecosystem: Environmental > Aquatic > Freshwater > Lake ...
CCCCTGAGCGCTCCGATTCCTTCGGGATCAGGATGGAAGAGATTTACCACGAGTTGCAGGCGATGGACCCGACGGGGATGACATTCGAATGGAATGATCAGATGGCCCTGCTCGATTCCATGCTGGATAGGCAAAGATCTCTGTTTGACCGTGAATGGGAAGAAGAACCGCCCTCCCCGCCCGAACCAGACGGAACCGAGATCATTATCGAGGATCCCTATACGGGAGGAACAAGCGTTTTCCGGTACGCGTTGCCGCAAAGAGTTCGCCCGGGGATGCCCCGGGGACAAAAGGCAGACGACCGCAAGATGGTAAAGGAGCGGGAAGCCAATATTCAAAAACTCGACAACAAGGCAAGGAAGATCCAGGAGGTGATCAAGCAGATCGCCATAGCGCTGGAGACCAAACCGGAGCCGATCCAGCAACGCATCAACAAGAGGAGCCTCCAGGCGTCGCTCGGTAAATCGTTCAGGGACAAGGGTATTGACCTTCCCTTCGAATTCGCGGTGTACTCCCCTTCGAGCGACAGCAATCGCCTCCCCATCCGTTCGGCGGGGTTCAGGGAGGATTATGAAACCAAAGGCCACCGCATCTCGCTTTTCCCGAACGACCTCTTCCAGAAACCGGATATGCTGCTGGTCTATTTCCCCGGACAGAAGTCCCAGGTTTTCCGTTCCCTCTTATGGCTCCTGATCGGCTCGACGCTTTTCACCCTGATCATCATGCTCTCTTCCGGCGGGAGCATCGTCGTGATGATCCGTCAGAAGAAAATATCCGACATCAAGACCGATTTCATCAATAACATGACCCATGAGTTCAAGACCCCGATCGCGACCATTTCCATCGCGGCCGATTCGATCAACAATCCCCGGGTGATCTCGGAGCCGGATACCATCCGGAATTTCACCCGCATCATCAAGGAAGAGAACAACCGAATGAACACAAGGGTTGAGCAGGTGCTGCAGATGGCGCTGCTCGACAGCCGGGATTTCAGGCTCCACCAGCAGGTCACCGACATGAACGGGCTCATCGAAAAGGCTGTTGAAAACTACCGGCTTCAGGTGGAAAAAAGGGAGGGCGTCATCGCCACAAGGCTTGAAGCCGTTCATTCACTGGTGTATGCCGACGCCGACCACCTCCGGAATGTACTGATGAACCTGCTCGACAACGCGGGCAAGTATTCGCTGGCGCGACCGGATATCGTCGTGTTTTCCCTCAATCGCTCCGGAAAATACATCTTCGGGGTTCAGGATAAAGGGCTGGGGATGAGCCAGGAAGCACAAAGGAAGGTATTTGACAAGTTTTACCGGGTCACCTCGGGGAATATTCACAACATCAAAGGATTCGGCCTCGGGCTCAGCTACGTGAAAGCCATCGTACTGGCTCACCACGGGGAGATCAGGGTTTACAGCGAGCTGGGCAGGGGAAGCAGGTTTGAGATCACCCTGCCCTTTATTCCGGAATCTGAACCCGCAGAACAGGTCAACGAACAGCTAACTTAAGATCAGGATGAACCGTAAAATGAAAATCTTGCTGGTGGAGGATGATCCCAATTTCGGGTCGATCATGAAATCCTACCTGGAGCTCAACGATTTCGAGGTCGTGCTCCGGCCCGACGGCCGGCAGGGACTGACTGCCTTTAAAACGGAACCTTACGATATCTGCATCCTCGACGTGATGATGCCGGAGATGGACGGGTTCACGCTGGCCAGGGAGATCAGGAAGATCAACCGCGAGATTCCGTTCATCTTCCTGACGGCCAAATCTCTTAAGGAAGACATGCTCGAGGGCTTCCGGACCGGCGCGGATGATTACATCACCAAGCCCTTCGATTCCGAGGTCCTGCTGTTTAAATTACACGCCATACTGAAACGGAACATCCAGCGGCAGGAAAACGAGCTTGCATCCAATGAGATGCAGGTCGGAAAGTTCACTTTTAACTATACGCTCCGCACCCTCACGCATGGCAGTCTGACCATGCAACTCTCACCCAAGGAGGCCAGCCTGCTGAAAATGCTGAGCACGGCCAGGGACGGGATCCTGCTCCGGAAGGATGCACTGGAGAAAATCTGGGGCAACGACAATTACTTCAATGGCCGCAGCATGGATGTCTTCATAGCCCGCCTGCGCAAAAGCCTGAAAGCCGATCCCTCGATCGAGATCGTCAATATCCACGGTAATGGATTCAGACTGATCACCAACGCTTCCGCCCCGCCTGCCTGACGGCCATTTCTTTCATCCCAGCGCTTGAATGTCCTTTTAGCTATCAATGTGAATTTATTAACATTGTGAATAAAATAACAAAAAATCCTTGCCTATAATCCATAAAGGATGTATTTTTGCATCCGGATTCAATACGAGTTACAATGGGAAAGCTTGAAAATATTGAAGATTTAACGAAACTCAGGGAGGTTCTGCAACAAGCGGCCGCCCGGCAAGCCGACGGAAACAATCCCGACGCCCGCATCCGTGTCAGGGTGGCCATGGCTACCTGCGGCATAGCCTCGGGCGCCAGGGAGGTCATGGAGGCCTTCAGGGAGGAGTTCGCAAAACGGAACATTGACGCATCGGTGGTGCAAACCGGCTGCATGGGCTATTGCTACGCCGAACCCACGGTGGAGATCACCAGGCCCGGTCACCTGCCCGTGACCTTCGGGTATGTGGATGCAAAGAAAGCCAGCAGGATCATAGACAAGTACATACTCAACAATGAGCTGGTAGAAGGGATCATCCCGGTCAATTACGAGACTATCGGCAGTTAATCACCTTAGAAGTTTTAGGATGGCTAAAATCAATTATCATATCCTCGTTTGCGGAGGAACCGATTGCCAGGCCAGGAAGAGCGAAGGTATCCTGAATGCTTTCCGGGAGGCGGTCGTTGCAAAGGGCATGGAGACCACCATCCAGGTCATCACCACAGGTTGTTTCGGCCTGTGCGGCAGCGGCCCGGTCGTACAGGTTTTGCCCGATAATGTTTTCTATTCAGGCGTCACTCCTGAAGACTGTCCCGGGATCCTTGAAGAGCATATTATCAACGGAAAGCCTGTCGCGCGGTTGCTTGCAGGTGATCTCCGGGGACAGGAACCATCCGCGAAAACCCCGGAAGGAGTGCACAGGAAGCAACTCCGGATCGCGCTGCGCAACTGCGGCGTTATTGATCCGGAAAAGATCGACGATTATATCGCGCGGGATGGCTACCAGGCCCTGGCAAAGGCGCTGACCGGGCTTTCGCCGGAAGCGGCCATCGCGATTGTGAAACAGTCAGGGTTACGCGGACGGGGCGGCGGCGGTTTCCCCACCGGGCTAAAGTGGGAAATCACCCGGGCCGTGCGTTCTGACAAGAAATATGTCGTTTGCAACGCGGATGAGGGAGACCCCGGCGCTTTCATGGATCGCTCGGTCCTGGAAGGCGACCCGCACAGCGTGCTCGAAGCGATGGCTATTAACGGTTACTGCACGGGGGCAGATCAGGGGGTGATCTATATCCGCGCCGAATACCCCCTGGCGGTCGAACGGCTGAAAATCGCCATGGCCCAGGCCAGGGAATACGGATTGCTCGGAGAAAACATCCTGGGAACGGGCTTTAACTTCGATATAGAGATCCGCTATGGCGCCGGCGCATTCGTGTGCGGCGAAGAAACCGCGCTCATCCACTCCATGGAAGGCCTGCGGGGAGAACCGACCGTCAAGCCGCCTTTCCCGTCGGAATCCGGCTTTCTGGGCAAGCCGACGAACGTCAACAATGTGGAGACCTATGCCAATATCCCGGTTATTTTCCTGAAAGGCGCCGAATGGTTCTCCTCAATCGGGACGGAAAAATCGAAAGGCACCAAGGTGTTTGCCCTGGCGGGCAAGATCAACAACGTAGGGCTGATCGAGGTCCCGATGGGAATTACCCTCCGCGAAGTGATCTTCGAGATCGGAGGCGGGATCAAGAACGACCGGAAGTTCAAAGCGGTCCAGACCGGAGGACCTTCAGGCGGCATGCTCACTGAAAAGGATCTTGACACCCCCATCGATTACGACAACCTCATCCGGGCGGGATCCATGATGGGATCGGGCGGGATGATCGTCATGGACGAGGACGACTGCATGGTGGCGATGGCCAAATTCTACCTCGAGTTCACGGTGGAGGAATCCTGCGGGAAATGCTCACCCTGCAGGATCGGCAACAAGCGGTTGTTCGAAATGCTCGAAAAGGTCACCCAGGGACAGGCAAGCCTGGAAGACCTTGATAAACTTCGCAACCTCAGCCACGTGATCAAGGACACATCCCTTTGCGGCCTCGGGCAATCGTCGCCGAACCCCGTCCTCTCCTCCATGGCCAATTTCTACCATGAATACCTGGAGCATGTGACCGAAAAGAAATGCCGCGCCGGTAACTGCAAAGCGTTGATGAAGTACTTCATCATTCCGGAAAACTGCATCGGGTGCACGCTTTGCGCAAGAAATTGCCCGGTCGACGCCATTTCGGGGGAACGCAAACAGGCTCACGTGATCGACCAGGACAAGTGTATCAAATGCGGCGCATGCATGGAAAAATGCAAATTCAACGCGATCTATATCATTTAACCGAAAAGAAGATATGGAAATGGTCAAGCTCACCATCGACGGAAAGCACGTCGAAGTTGAAAAAGATACTACCATCCTGAAGGCAGCCCGTACGATCGGCATTGAAATACCCACCCTGTGCTATTTTCAGCTTAAGGATATGGATATTGAAAACCGTCCCGGCGGGTGCCGCATATGTGTGGTCGAAGTTTCCGGCAGACGCAACCTCGCTCCCGCCTGCTCTACCGGCGTGGCAGAAGGCATGGTCGTCCAGACACATTCCATCAGGGTGCTCAATGCCCGGCGTACCGTGCTCGAACTGATCCTCTCCGATCACCCCGCCGAATGCCTCACCTGTGCCAAATCGGGACAATGTGAACTGCAGACCCTTGCCCAGCAGCTCGGCGTTCGCGAACTGCCCTACCAGGGAGCACAGTCCACCTACCGGAAAGACACCTCCCCCGCCATCATCCGCGATATCGACAAATGCATCATGTGCCGGCGCTGCGAGATGATGTGCAACGATGTGCAAACCGTCGGAGCCCTCTCTGCCGTCAACCGCGGATTCATGGCCGTGGTGGCCCCGGCCTTCGAGATGAACCTTGAAAAATCGCCCTGCACCTATTGCGGGCAATGCGTTTCCGTATGCCCGACCGGCGCGCTGACAGAGGTGGACCACTCCCGGAACGTGATCAACGCGCTGGCAGACCCGGCCAAAACGGTGGTCGTCCAGACCGCCCCCGCTGTTCGCGCCGCGCTGGGAGAAGAATTTGGCCTCGAACCAGGCACCCTGGTAACGGGCAAGATGGTCGCAGCGCTCAGACGACTTGGATTTGACTATGTTTTCGACACCGATTTCGCAGCCGATCTGACGATCATGGAAGAGAGCAGCGAACTGCTCGACCGCCTGACCCGTTACCTGAAGGGTGACAAGGAAGTCAGGCTTCCGATCCTCACCTCCTGCTGCCCCGGATGGGTGAATTTCTTCGAGCATTATTTCCCCGACCTGATCGATGTGCCCTCCACAGCGAAATCACCCCAGCAGATGTTCGGGCCGATCGCGAAGGAGTACTTCGGGAAAAAGCTCGGAATCGACCGGAAAAACCTGATCGTGGTTTCAATCATGCCCTGCCTGGCAAAGAAATATGAATGCCAGCGTGATGAATTCAAGGTGAACGGAGACCCGGACGTGAATTATTCGCTGTCAACGAGGGAACTCGCCCACCTGATCCGGCTGGCCAACATCGACTTCAACAGCCTTTCGGACGAGGAGTTCGACAACCCGCTGGGCGAATCGACGGGCGCTGGAGTGATCTTCGCCAATACCGGGGGCGTGATCGAAGCGGCATGCCGGACAGCCTATGAGCTATACACCGGTAAAAAGCTTGAAAAAGTCGAATTCAACGAGTTGCGCGGACTGGAGAACGTGCGGCATGCGACCGTTGATTTCGACGGACTGCCTGTCAACATCGGCATTGCACACGGGCTGGGCAATGCAAGGAAGTTACTGGATGATGTCAGGGAAGGCAGGAGCCTGTTCCATGCCATCGAGATCATGGCCTGCCCGGGAGGATGCATCGGCGGCGGCGGACAGCCCTACCACCTGGGGGATTCAGAGATCCTGAAAAAGCGGGCGGCAGCGATCTACCGCGAAGATGCCGGGAAACCCATCCGGAAATCTCATGAGAATCCTTTCATCATCAAACTTTACGAAGAGTTCCTCGGTAAGCCGCTGGGAGAAAAGTCGCATCAATTGCTGCATACTCATTACTTCGATAAAAGCCTGGGAACCTTTGTAGAGTGAATGCAGTCAATTCAATATTGAGTTTTGATTTTTGAATTTTGATCTTTGAATTTTTAATGCCATGGCCAAGATAAAATTACCGGAAAGAAAGATCGAAGAGCTGAAGGAGGTTTGCAGGTCCTTCAACAACGAAAAGGGAGAACTGATCAATGTCCTTCACCGGGCACAGGGTATATTCGGTTACCTGCCGGCTGAGGTACAGGAGATCGTGGCAAAAGAGTTGAATGTCTCCGCAGCCCACGTTTACGGTGTTGTTACCTTCTATTCTTTCTTTACGATGACCCCGAAGGGAGAGCATCCGGTCTCCATTTGCCTTGGCACGGCCTGTTATGTGCGCGGCGCCGAGAAGGTGCTCGAAGAATTCAGGAGGGAGCTGAAGATACAGGTCGGAGAAACCACTTCCGACGGGAAATTCTCACTGAGTTGCCTCCGGTGTGTGGGCGCATGCGGCCTGGCGCCTGTGGTGCTGGTCGGGGAAAAGGTCTATGGCCGGGTGTCGCCGGAAGGCGTGAAGGATATTATTGCTGAATACAACAATTGAGAAGTTCAGAGAAGTCCCGCGTTTTTCAAAATTTCCCTCAGTTTTGGCTGATGTTCGGCAAAATCACGAAGCGCATTGAGGGTTTTCAGGTTTTCACTTTTCAGGGGAGCCAATGAAAGTTTCCTATCCCAGAAAGCAAAGCCAAAAACACTGGCCATCATGGCCGTGAAAATTCCGATGAAGGCCCAGAGAAAATTGAAAAGCTGATCAAAACGCTTGTCAATTGACTCAAAACGGGCGTTCATTTCCGATCGAAGTCCGTCAACTTTTGCATCAATTTTTGCATCAAGGGCTTCAACTTTGGCATCAATCTTTGCATCAAGGGCTTCAACCTTCTGTTCAGTCCGGATAATCCGGTCACGGTCATCCAGGGTGAATAGGATCTCCTTTGTTTCTGCCATACCGATCAATGGCATTATCAGCAGGAAAAACACAATAATTCTCTGAATTGTTTTCATTTTTTTCGGATTAAGTTTTTATGCTTAATCCGGCTATAGGTGCAAAGGTAATGCAGAAAACGGGTAAAGTTACTAACAAAATAATTTATTAATCATATAACGATCACTGTTAAAAGAACTTCATCGTCACCTCTTTTAAAAACTTCTCCTCGAGGGTACGGGCAATGCGATGGACAACCGTTCGCCTGAGTTCCAGTTCCACCGGCATGTTGGGATCCTGGTGGGCGGTGTTGATGCCTGTGCCGGCCAGGAAATGGATCTCATCGCTGTCGAGGATATGCCGCACGATCTCATCGGCCGGTCCTTTGCCAGGCACATAGTTGTTATTATATTTTTTCAGCAATTCGCTTACTTTGCTGAGGGTAAGGATCCCCTCGGTGATCAGTTCCACGCCATTCATATGTGATACAGGAGGCAGGTCGGGATCGTACTGAACGTTTTCGTCGGTGATCCGCTCACCCCATTCCCGGGCGACCATGTCGCCCGTTGTGGCGCCGCAGATGATCTTTTTCCCGTCAAACTGCCTGAGAAGCCCCGTGAACATTGGATCGACCGCTGGGTCCTGGGGCGGCCCCGAAAAGATCATCAGCCTTCGGGGCTCCCGGAAGTAGATCACCGCGCAACTGATGTCATCGAGCGGATAAAAGCTGTCGTTCTGGTTGGCCTTGTTGACGACTTTCGCGCTGAGCCTCGCTGCTGAGATGTCCTGTTCCTCCCGGATGGCATCCTCAATGAAGTGTTGCAGGTTTTCTATCCCCCAGCCGTTGGGGTATTTTTCAGTACCGAGGCCCGACTGCGTGACCCCGTCGGAGCAAAAAACAATCCGGTCTTCTTTCCGGGGCCTGAAGAGGGCGCTGAGCACCTCCTTTCCGGCCATCCGTTCATCCCCGAGCACCATGCAGTTCCACTCCGGCTCAAACAATCTGGCGCCGCGTATGATAAGGGTCCGCGGGTTCTCATATTCGGTGATGTGCACCTCTCCCTCCGCATCGATCTCCACGATCGTGAAGGTGGAATAGCTTATCCTCCTGACGCTGTCCTCCGGCAGGGTCTTCATGATGATCTCCGCGCTCTTCCGGACCCCCTTGTGCTCTTTTGTGAAATTGACAGCCATCGTTGCCGTAAGCGTGGCCAGCAGGTTGGCCTTGACGCCATGCCCCATGCCGTCGGAAAGCACGGTAATGATCCTGCCCTCCTCCCTTACCCGTTTCGACAGGAATACATCCCCGCAGATCCGGGCTTCGCCATGGGATTTCTGCTGGCAATTTACCTCGATGAAGAATTTTTCGTCCACTTGCTGATCTTGACGGGTGACGCGTGACGCGTAACAGGTGTTAGTTATTATTTACCAGGCTGGTCTTTATAGGAATCGATCACAGAATTCAGCATCTGTTCTGTTTTAGAGGCGCCCTCTCCCAGCAGGAAGGCAATTTTTTGCACCATTTCGAAATTCTCGTCGATCACTTCCGCCAGTCTGTTGACGATCTGCTCTTTTCTTACTTCGGGGACATACATGTCGCGGAGTATGCCTCCCGCGTATTTATGGCTACGGATCGGGAATACCGATACGCTCAGCCTTGTGTCGCCGAAGATGACGTCTCTGTTCTCCACCGGTTCGTCGGCGCTGAGTACGAACGAGAACATCTTGTAGAAATGTACCGGCAGCAATGTTTTCAGGTCGGCGCCAACCAGTCCGGGGATCACCTCATCAATGACGGCAGCCTCCTCGCCGATGATCCGGATAAAGGCTTTGTTGCTCTGGTAGATCTTCAGATCCTCATCCACGATCACCACGCCGGAAATCAGGTTCTGAAGCATGGTCTTGATGATTTCGGCAGATTCTTTCTGAGTTTCCTGCTCCTGCAGGGCGCGTTCTTCCGACTCCTTCAACGCGGCTTTCGTTTTAGCCAGGTTTTCATTGGCCGTGCGAAGCGTGCGGATATACTCCTGCCGGTTGAAACCGGTAAATACATGGCACATGTCGGTGGTTGCCAGCCCCTGTGAAACAGCGATGGCCAGTTCCCGGCAGTTCTCGTAGCCGCAGGATTCGCAACCCACCTCATTGTCCATATGGCCTTCCCGCCTGATCATCCGGAGCACCTCTTCGATCGTTGTTTCCTCCGGCAACGGAAGCCGCTGGTCGTCCGGCTCAAACACCCGGGTCAGTTCCAGGTCAGCGCATAGTGCCATCTCATCTTCCCAGGCCTTCCCATCGAATGATTTCAGTCTTTTATTGGCATAATCCGTTACAAGGGTCATGCGGAGAAATTTCTCCCCGGCGGGAGACATTCCCGGACCCATCAGGCAGCCTTCGTCATAAAAAATGTTGATATTTTTCCGGATCTGATCGATCCGTGCATTGAACTCCCGGACGGCATGGATCATGTTGGTACGCCCCTCAGTGGTGATGACCCTTCCTGAGAGCAGGTCCTCGCTCAGCGCTGCGGCCTGGATGATCCCGTTGCTGATCGGATAGATGGATCCTCTGAAACCCAGCGGCGGGTCGAATTCCGAGAACTCCAGCTGGCTTTCCCTGATCCCGAAGTCGCTGAACAGCCTCCGCAGTTCAGTGAAGGTGAGGACGGCATCTATCCGGGCATCCCCGGTGAAGGTCAGCGCTTCATTCTTGGCCGCGATGCAGGGGCCGATGAATACGACCCTGACATCCTGCCCGTATTTCTTCCTGACGGCCCTGGCGGTGGCGACCATGGGCGATACCACGGGCGCAAGATTGGTGATCAGTTCCGGATGGTACTTCTCGATAAAAAAAACAACAGCCGGACAATTGGAGGTGATGTAATACTTTCCTCTGAAATCGCCGATCAGTTGGTTGTACTCCTTTGCCACCATGTCAACCCCGAAAGAGGCCTCTGCAACATAGGTAAAACCGAGCTGCCGGATCATTTCCACGAACTTCCTGTAGTCGGTAATGTCATGGAATTCCCCGGAAATGGCCGGATCACAGATGGCGGCCACCCGCTCCCCGGAGGCCAGCAATCCCCTGGCCTCTTCGAGGGAACTCCGGAAGGAGATCGCATTGGGCGAGCAGGCACGGTAACAGCTGCCGCACCCGATGCACCGTTCCGGTATGATCGAGGGAAATTGGTCGGTGACATCCACCCTGATCGCCTTTACGGGACAGATCCTTACGCAGGCGTAACATTTGATACATGCCCCATGCGAGATGGTTAAGAGCGGATCCGTTGTCATCGCGTGATATTCCTGCTCAAATATATGAATATCCTGCTTCTCCGCAGTTTTTTTTAAAAAATACCTGAAAATCGCCTTTTTGATTTTCTGTTTATTATTTCACATTGATAAATATTTCACAATAAAATGATGATAATTCGGATTTATTATCCTACTTTTGTAGGATTGAAACAAAGCGCCTGCGCATGACGAAAGAAAATTTAGCATCGGTTCTTGCCCGGTATCCTGCCAACAGGAAGGAGTGCCTGCTGCCGATCCTGCAGGATCTGCAGCAACAGGTTGGCCATCTCGGGGATGACCTGCTTACGGAGGTCGGGAAGTACCTCAATCTGCCGGCAAACAAGGTATATGGGGTAGCTGCCTTTTATGACCGGTTCAAATTTCATCCAAAGGGGAAATACCATATCAGGATCTGCAACGGAACCTCATGTCATCTTGAAGGTTCAGCCACCCTGTTGGCCGAGCTTGAAAAATGTCTGAAGGTCAGGACAGGTGGCACCAGCCGTGATAAAAGGTTCAGTCTCGAGGTCACGACCTGCATGGGAGGATGCAGTTGCTCCCCTGTCGTGGTGGTGAACGATGCTGTTCATTTACACGTCACCCTTGAAGAGTTGGGTACCATCATCCGTTTCATGAAAGAAAAAACCGAATAAGATGGCGACCAACCAATCAAAATCACGGGAATTACTCGTGGAAAAGATACTGAAAAACTATTCGAACATCTTTGACAGGGCCACGCGGGATGAGTTGGCGCTGATTTCGCGTGAGAAAGTGACCAGGCCGGTATTATACGTCGGGATGGGGACATGCGGCATCATTGCCGGCGCGGAGGGCACCCTGAAATCGGCCGAACGTTACCTGTCAGCCAACGGGATCAATGCAGAACTCATCCGGGTAGGATGTCTGGGACTTTGCTCAATGGAGCCTTTGCTGGATGTCCAGTTACCGGGAAAAGCCAGGATATCTTTCCACCATGCTACAGAGGACCGGGTCGAAGACCTGCTCAATTCGGTTTTTCACCAGACACTGGACACGGATTCCGTCCTGTGCCAGTACCAGAACAGTGGTCAGGAAGAATGGACAGGCATTCCTGCCATGGGACAGCTTCCTTTCTTTGCCAGGCAGCATCGGATCGTGATGCGCCATGCAGGGATCATTTCACCCTGGCGGATCAATGATTATCTCGCACTGGGCGGATATAAGTCCCTGTACAAAACCGTCCTGAACTATACATCAGAGAAAGTCTGCGAGATCATCGATCAAAGCGAGCTTCAGGGACGAGGGGGTGGAGGATATCCCACGGGGAAGAAATGGATGGTGGCCCTCGGGATGGGAAGTGACCATAAATACCTGATCTGCAACTCCGATGAGACAGATCCGGGCGCTTTTATGAACCGGGCCATCATTGAAGCTGATCCTCATCGCGTCCTGGAAGGCATTGCCATCGCGGCTTATGCCATCGGAGCCAGCGATGCATACATTTACCTTCGATCTGATCACATGCTGCCGATTGATATCCTGAAGCATGCCGTTGCGGATGCCAGGGAGTACGGATTCATCGGCGGGAACATCTTCGGCAGCGGGTTCAACCTGAACATCCATATCCGGTTGGGCGCGGGCGCCATGGTATGCGGCGAGGAGACCGCCCTGATCGCAAGCCTGGAGGGGCGGCGCGGCATGCCTAATTCAAAACCCCCGTATCCGGCGGAGAAGGGACTTTGGGGATATCCTACCATTGTCAATAATATCGAGACGCTTGCCAATGTCCCTGCCATCCTGGAGAACGGCCCCACCTGGTTCAAATCGATCGGCGCCAAAGAAAGCAGGGGCACCAAGATCTTCAGCATCACAGGCAAGTCATTGCATACCGGCATGATAGAAGTCCCCATGGGCATCACGATCGCAGAGATCGTCCATTCCATTGCCGGCGGCGTCAAGGACGGGAAAACACTGAAAGCCGTGCTGCTGGGAGGGGCTTCAGGGGTGTGCATCCCTCCCGCGAACCTGGACACAGCCATCGGATATGAATCCCTTCATGATATTGATGCCTCTGTCGGTTTGGGAGGACTTACAGTTCTGGACCAGGACACCTGCATGGTTGATCTTACCCGGTATTTCATGGAATTCCTGCAGCGGGAGAGCTGTGGCAAGTGTATTCCCTGCCGGGAAGGAACGCGGAGGATGCTGCAGATCCTCGACGATGTGACCCGGCGCCCCAGGGAAGAGATGCATCATGAAACGCTCGAACGGTTCAAGGGAGTGGTCGAGCTCGAAAGTCTGGCCCAGGTGATCCGGGATACTTCATTGTGCGGACTGGGCAGGAATGCGCCAAACCCGGCACTTTCCTCCCTTAAATGGTTCCGAGATGAATTCGAGGAACATATTTTCGACCGCAAATGCCAGGCCGGCGTCTGCCGCGACCTCAGGACCTGCTACATAGAGGCTGCAATTTGCAACGGCTGCAACATCTGCCAGAAAAAATGCCCCGAAAACGCCATCATCGGTTCTGCGAAACTGCCTCACTTCATCATTGAATCCAAATGTACAGGGTGCGGGATCTGTTTCGAAAGCTGCAAATTCAATGCAATAGTGTTCAAATAGTACGGAAGATGCAATTCGATGTTGAAATAAATGATGAGCTGTACTCAGCAAAACGAGGCGAGACCATTAAAAACGTCCTTGACCGGATCGGCATTGTAGTTCCCACGCTCTGCTACCTTGATGGGTTCACCCCGACGGGGGGGTGCAGGATGTGCGTGGTAGAGGTGGACGGGATTTCGGAACTGGTGCCTTCCTGTTCACACCCGGTAGCCGAATGGATGAAAATCAAGACCCATTCGGCAAGGGTTATGAAAGCCCGCAAGGTGATCGTGGAGCTGCTGCTGGCAAGCCATCCGGATGACTGCCTTTACTGCGACCGGAGCGGGAACTGCGGACTGCAGGATCTTGCCGCCGGCATGAACATCCGGGAAAGGAAATATCACGCCAGACGGCAGAACATTCAGGTGGATAAGGTTTGCCCATCCATTGAACGCGATCCGGGAAAATGCATCCTGTGCGGCCGGTGCATCAGGGTTTGCGATGAAGTGATCGGCGTTTCGGCTATCGACGTGATCGGAAGGGGCAGCGATAGCAGGATCGGGACGTCATATAACAAAGGACTGAACCTCCAGACTTGCGTAAAGTGCGGTCAGTGCATCATGGTCTGCCCGACAGGCGCCCTGACCGAGAAACCGGGTCTTCAGGTGGTTCTGGAGGCGTTGGTCAATCCGGATCTGTACCCCGTGATCCAATTTTCCCCCACCGTGCCCGCCTCCATTGGAGAAGATCTTCATATCAGGTCAAGCAAGGACATACTCAACCTGCTGCGGGCCGCATTGAAAAAAATGGGTTTCCGTCAGGTGTTCGATGTGTCCATGGCTGCCGATATCACCATCATGGAAGAGGCGACCGAATTCGCCCAACGATTGAGCCGGAATGAAAAGCTCCCGATGATGACCTCCTGTTGTCCTGCCTGGACCAGCTACATTGAGGAGTCGAGGCCGAACCTGCTGCCCAATTTGTCCACAACCTACTCCCCGCAGCAGATCATGGGGCGGGTGATCAAGGATTACATTACCATCTCGGCGAGCCAGAAACCTGAAAACGTCTTTGTGGTTTCGGTGATGCCTTGCACGGCGAAGAAAAACGAAGCCGAACTTGATCGCAGGAAGAATGGCGTTCACCACCATGTGGACGCTGTGATCACTACCCGGGAACTTGTCAGGCTTATCCGGCTGCTCGGCATTGATGTCAGCAGTCTTGAACCGGAGCCCAGCGACACGCACTACGGCATCCGAAGCTCAGCGGGCAACATGTTCGGCGTATCGGGCGGGCATCTCGAAGGACTCCTGCGCACCATCAGCCTGGTGATGTCCGGCCAGGAGCTCAGCCCCATCAAGATCGCTGAACTGCGCGGGTTGAAGTCGAGAAAGGAGGCAAGGGTAAGGATAGGCAAGACCAGCATCAACGTGGCGGCAGTGAACGGGCTGCAAAATGCGAAACTCCTGCTGGATGAGATTGAAAGCGGGCGGTCAAATTTCAGCCTCATCGAGGTGATGGCCTGTCCGCACGGATGCATCAACGGAGGAGGACAGAAGTTCAGGTCGGACGAAAAAAGCCTTAAGTCGAGGATGAAGGCAATTTATGATGTGGACGAGGAGGAGATCATCAAGGTTGCCCATAAAAATCCCGTTATCATCGATCTTTATGAATCATTCCTTGCCCAGCCCTGCAGCAACCGGAATATGGAGTTGCTTCACCACGCCGGGAAAACCAGGGAGGCTCAATGAGCAGGTCGTTCCACAGTCAGCTTGTATTTACCATTAAAGACCGGTGCCGGGTATGTTATACCTGTGTAAGAGAATGTCCGGTCAAAGCCATTAAAATAATAAACGGCCAGGCCGAAGTGATCAATGACCGCTGTATCGGCTGCGGTAATTGCGTTAAGGTTTGCAGCCAGGGGGCCAAGATCCCGCTTCGGTCAATCGAGGCCGTGAATGAACTCCTTCGATCAGAAAGCAGGATCGCCGCCTGCGTGGCGCCAAGTTTCCCGGCAGAGTTCGGCGACCTCGGGGATCACCGGATCCTGGTGGGCATGATCCGGAATCTTGGATTCGATTACGTTACGGAGGTTTCATTCGGCGCCGATATCGTTGCACGTCAATATGAGCAGCGGATCATGCACGAAAACTTCGAAGGAGATATCTCTTCCGATTGCCCGGCCATCGTTTATTACATCCGGCATTACCACCCTGACCTGGTACCATGCCTGGCGCCGATCGCCTCCCCGATGGTCGCCATGACCCGCGTGATGAAGAAAAAACACGGAGATGACCTCAGGGTGGTATTCATCGGTCCCTGTTTTGCCAAAAAAGCCGAGACCGACGAGGTGGACGAGGTACTTACCTTTGGCGAACTTCGCGAGATGTTGGCCACCGCGGGCATCTCCCCTGCAAACATTACCCCTTCCGACTTCGACCCTCCATTCAGCGGCAAAGGAGCGATCTTTCCGGTCAGCCGGGGATTGTATTATACTGCCAACAACCAGGAGAACCTTCCCGAGGAGAAGGTCATCATCGCGGAAGGCCGGGTTAATTACAAGGAGGCTATCCGGGAATATGAAGAGGGTTATATCCGCCGGAAACACCTGATGCTGCTCTGTTGCGAAGGCTGCATCATGGGGCCGGGCACATCCTCCGGGGGAAAGCGTTTTGCCAGAAGTCATGCGGTTGGTGAATACGTTGCACAGAAACTGGAAAAAGCCGATCATGCAGCCTGGTTACGGGATGTAGAAGAGTATAGCCAGCTCGACCTGTCGCAGCATTTCACCCCCGAAGACCGGAGGCTTCTGCCGCCCGGTAACGAAGAGGTATTGAAAGCCCTGCATGCGATGCGGAAATTCACCCCGGACGACCACCTCAACTGCGGGGCATGCGGTTACGACACCTGTGTGGAACATGCCATGGCCATTGTCAACGGCCTCGCCGAAACAGAAATGTGCCTCCCTTACTCCATTGAAAAACTCCACGATTCGATCAACAATCTCAATGTTTCCAATGAGAAACTGGCCCGCGCCCGGGCGGCACTTAAACAATCGGAGAAACTTGCCCACATGGGTCAGCTTTCAGCAGGGATCGCACATGAACTGAACAATCCCCTCGGCGTGATCACCATGTACAGCAATATCCTGATGGATGAAGCGCCCGAAAACGACGCCACCCGCGAGGACCTGAGGCTAATCGTCGAGCAGGCCGACCGGTGCAAAAAAATCGTAAGCGGATTGCTCAACTTCGCCCGGAAAAACCAGGTAAACCTGGTGGAAACGGACGTGGTCCGGTTCACACGCCACAGCCTTGATTCTGTCGTTAAACCCGATAATATCACCTGTTCCTTTGATTCCAATATCGGGAACCCGCTCGTCATGCTGGATATCGATCAGATGATGCAGGTGATGACCAACCTGGAGAAGAATGCCGTGGAAGCCATGCCTTCGGGGGGAAAGCTCAAGGTGACCGTTGAGGGAAATGACGACGAGGTGACGTTAATCGTTTCCGACACCGGAACCGGTATCCCAAAGGAGCATTTGGAAAAAATATTCACTCCCTTTTTTACCACAAAGGAGATGGGCAAAGGCACCGGACTTGGCCTCGCCCTGATTTACGGGATCGTAAAGATGCACAAGGGGAAGATCCGGGTTGAATCCAACGCGGACCCTTCGGCCGGACGTACCGGAACCACCTTCAGGATCACCTTACCCCGGGGAAAATAAATTTAACTTAACACTTAAAACTTGAACCTTAACACTGAATAATGAAACCGTCAAATTATACGATCCTGATCGTGGATGACGATCCGGATTATTTAATTCAGGCCCAGGCCCGGATCAAAGGGTTTGGTTACAAGACCATCACTGCTGAAGGGCAGAAGGAGGCGGAGGCCTTGATCGAGAAGATGCGGCCTGACCTGGCCATCCTCGACCTTATGATGGAAAACGAAGACAGCGGGTTCATCCTTTGCTATAAAATGAAGAAGCGCTACCCGGATGTTCCCATCATCATTCTGACGGGCGTCACGGCCGAAACCGGGATCAGCTTCGATATCCAGGACGATAACAACCGCAGGTGGATCAAGGCCGACCTGTTCCTCGACAAGGGCATCCGGACGGAGCGCCTCCGGGAAGAGATGGAGAATTTGCTGGGTAAAAAATAACGATTGTACGGTTTTAATGCTTTTTCAGTTTATTTTTGAAGTACCATACCCTCCCCCATGCCGACGCTTAAAATACTGGTAGTTGATGATGAACCCGGGATCCGCGGCGGTGTTTCGCGCATCCTGCGCAATTTCAGGGTGGATTATCCATTTATGGAAGAGGCCTTTGATTTTATTATTTCCGAAGCTGCCACCGGCGAGGCAGGCATCCAGGTCATTGAATCGAACCGTCCCGACATCCTGTTACTTGACAACAAGCTACCCGGGATACAGGGGATCGAGGTGCTTGAATACATCAAGCGAAAGCAGCTCAGCATCATCGTGGTGATGATCACCTCATACGCGTCGCTGGAACTTGCCGTGAAGGCAACCAGCGACGGCGCTTACGATTTTATTCCGAAACCGTTCACCCCGCAGGAACTGAAATCATCCATTGAGAACATCACCAAGCGTGTCTTTCTCCGGAAGATGACTACCCGGCTTCACGATACCGGGAAGCAGATCCGTTTCACTTTCCTTTCGGTACTGTCGCATGAGCTAAAGGCTCCGCTCAACGCCATCGAAGGCTACCTGAAGATGATACGGGAGAGGCAGAACGGCGCCAACCTCGAGGATTATGACAACATGATCGACCGGTCGCTGGAACGCATCAGGGGGATGAGAAGCCTGATCCTTGACATGCTCGACCTGACGCGTGTTGAATCGGGAAAGGCCAAACGAAACCTGGAAGAACTGGATCTTTCCCAGGTGGCGCTCACGGCCATGGATACGATGCGGCCTTATGCCATTCAGCGAAGTGTGACCCTGAAACTTCTTCACGATGGACCCATGCTGCTGCTGGCCGATGCCGAGGAGATGGAGATCATTTTCAATAACCTCATTTCCAATGCGATAAAATACAATATCGAGGATGGCAAGGTTGATTGTTACATCGAGCGGCATGAAGGTTGCATGCAGATCAAGGTGGTTGATACCGGGATCGGGATGACGCAGGGAGATATTGAGAAGATCTTCGACGACTTTGTGCGGATTAAAAATGATAAAACCAAAAATATAACCGGAAGCGGACTTGGACTTTCCATCGTAAAAAAACTCATCGAACAGTATGCCGGGAAAATAGAGGTCGTCAGCACTCCGGACCAGGGCAGTACATTTATTCTGACACTTCCAATCGACAAGCCATGTTTATAAAAAACCTACCCCACAAGACCGTTGAGCGTTTAAGCCAGTACCGCCGGGCGCTGCTGTTGATCCTTTCCAAGGAGAAGACCCATGTCTTTTCCCATGAGATCGCCCAGATGCTGCACATCACTCCGGTACAGGTTCGAAGGGACCTGATGCTGATCGGGTATTCAGGGAACCTCCGCAAGGGTTATGATATCAAGGAACTGATCGATCTGATCGGGAAGATCATCGATTCCGACCGCGGGCAGCGGGTCGCTGTGGTCGGACTTGGGAATCTCGGCAAGGCGATCATCAGCTATTTCAAGGGCAAGCGATCAAAACTCGCGATCATCGCGGCATTTGACATCAACCCCGAGAAGATTAACCGGGTTTATGACGGCGTTGCCTGTCACCATGCCGGGCAAATGACCGACATCATCAGGCAGAACAATATCTCCATCGGCATCATCGCCGTTCCGGCGGAGCAGGCGCCCGAGATCGCGGAAACGATGGTGCTGGCGGGGATCAAAGGTATCCTGAACTTCACGCCGAAGCCGCTCAATGTACCGCCTTTTGTTTACCTGGAGGAATACGACATGATCACTTCGCTGGAAAAGGTCGCTTTCTTCGCCAAGAAAAATGATGAACGGTTCAAATAGGGTATAACCAGGTGAAGATTTTCCAAAATTTTACAGATGCCGGCGGCATCCGAAATGCCGTTGTCACGACGGGTTCGTTCGACGGTGTTCATATCGGTCACAAGGTGATTCTTCAGCGGCTTAAAAAACTTGCCGCTGAAACCGGCGGAGAAACCGTGCTCATCACTTTTCATCCCCATCCCAGGAAAGTTCTCTATCCCGACACGCTTGGCAAAGAATTATACCTGATCAACTCACAGCGGGAAAAGATAAACCTGCTGGAGAAAGCCGGACTGGACAACCTGATCATCGCTGAATTCACGATTGGATTTTCGCAAACCACCTCGGTGGATTTTGTAAAGAACATCCTGCTGAACAGACTTCATGCCAGGAAAATCGTAGTCGGCTTCAACCATCATTTCGGCCATAACCGGGAAGGCGACTTCGAGGCTTTAAGAAAACTGGGCATTGACAACGGGTTTGACGTGGAGGAGATCCCGGAGCAGGATATTCAAAACGAATCAGTCAGCTCCACCAAGATCCGGAAAGCCATCCAGGAAGGCAGCATTCAGAAGGCCAACGCCTACCTCGACCACCAGTACATCATGATGGGGCTGATGCGTAAAAGCAGCGCGGCGCTCGAGGAGATAGGGTTCCCTTGCTACAGCCTGCAGATTGAAGAGGAAAGCAAACTCGTTCCTCCCAACGGCGTGTATGCTGTAACCCTGGTCGGAGAAGATCAGTTTTCACGGGCGATGTGCTTTATCCGGAAAAATGAGACGGCGCCGCTGGAAACCCTCGTAGAAGTGCACCTGTTGGAAAATTATGGGAGGATCGGGGGGGAGATCGGAACACTGCTGTTTCACAAACGGATCAGGGGTGAGCGCATTCTCAACTCCCGTGAAGCGTTGAAGCAGCAACTCACTATCGACAGGGAACAGGTTGATGAATTGATTTTTTGATGGTAAGGCAACAAAATGACCGGATTAAACTAACCTTCCTCGGGACGGGAACATCCATCGGTGTCCCGGTAATCACCTGCGAATGCCCGGTCTGCTCTTCTACAGACCCGCGGGACAAGCGCATGCGGACCTCAGCCATGGTGGAGGTTTCTGGAAATCTTTTCGTCATCGACTGCGGACCCGATTTCAGGCACCAGATGCTCAGGCAGCAGGTGTCAAACCTCGATGCAGTGCTGTTTACCCATGAACACCGCGATCATACCGCCGGGCTGGACGATATAAGGGCATTCAACTATGTCCTGAATAAAAAGATCGACATTTACGGGACCACCCAGGTTCTGGAGGCTATCCGAACCGAGTTCCCCTATATCTTTTCTGATTCCCGTTATTTCGGCGCACCGCAACTCACCCTGCATTCTATTGATGAAAAACCATTCACCATAAAAGGGACTGAATTCACACCCATCCGGGTTTTACACGACAAACTGCCCGTGACGGGATTCAGGATCGGCGACCTCACCTACATCACGGATGCCAGCCGGATCAGCGAAGAGGAACTGAAAAAGATAGAGGGTTCCCGCGTGATCGTGCTGAATGCCTTGCGAAATTCCAGGCACGTTTCTCACTTCTCTGTAGAAGAGGCGGTGAACATTCTGGAGAGGTTAAAGCCCGAAAAAGGGTATCTGACACACCTGAGCCATTTTGTAGGTTTGCATGAAGAGGTGAACCGGAAGCTTCCCGGTTTTATCCGGCTGGCGTATGACGGGTTGGTGGTGGAGGTTTAAGGGAACAAGGGAACAAGGGAACAAGGTGACAAGGGGTAAATAGAATGAGGATAGATATTATAACGTTGTTTCCTGAAATGTTTGAAGGGCCCTTCAGCCATTCGATACTGAAGCGCGCGCAATCGAAGGGGCATTTGGTCATCAATCTTTACAACATCCGCGACTGGGCGACGGACAGGCACCGGACGGTGGACGATTATCCTTACGGAGGAGGGGCAGGGATGGTGATGATGGTCGAACCGGTGGTAAAATGCATTGAAGACCTGAAATCCAGGACTTCCTATGATGAGGTGATCTATCTGAGCCCCGATGGGGAGCTTCTGAACCAGTCGCTGGCCAACAGGCTTTCGGTGAACCAGAGCCTGCTGCTCCTCTGCGGGCATTACAAGGGAATTGACGAGCGTATCCGAACGCATTTCATAACGCGCGAAATTTCGGTCGGTGATTACGTGCTGTCGGGAGGCGAACTGGCCGCCATGGTATTGACGGATGCGGTGGTGCGAATCATCCCGGGCGTACTGAACGATGAAACTTCGGCCCTTTCCGACTCATACCAGGATGGTTTGCTGTCTCCGCCGGTTTACACGCGTCCTTCAGATTTCCGCGGACTGAAGGTCCCTGATATCCTGCTATCGGGGAATGACAAGGAAATCGCGAAGTGGCGCCATGAACAGGCAATGGACCGCACCCGAACGAGAAGGCCGGGGTTGATGGGTGAAGAGTGATGCTGGATGCTGGATGCTGGATGCGGGTGAAGAAAGCTAAGATTTGTGCTGAGGGGTTAATATTTCAAAAAATAATCCTATATTTGCAAACTTTTTAACACGAACGGAACTAATCACCAGAAAGCCATGAATAAAGGGGAATTGATCAAATACGTCGAGGAAACAATCATCCAGAAGAAACAACTGCCTTCGTTCAAGGCGGGCGATACGATCACCGTGCATTACAAGATCAGGGAAGGGAACAAGGAGCGTATACAGACATTTCAGGGTGTTGTTTTACAGCGTGCCGGCAAAGGCATGAACGAAACCTTCACGGTCAGGAAGATTTCAGGCAACATCGGCGTGGAAAGGATATTTCCCTGCACTTCGCCGTTTATTGACAAGATCGAGGTCAACAAGCGCGGTGTCGTGCGCAGGGCGCGTATTTTTTACCTGCGTGGCCTCCAGGGCAAAAAGGCCCGCATCCGGGAAGAACGCATCTGACAGCACAACACAATATTCCACAAAAAACCCCGCTATCGCGGGGTTTTTTATTCAGTTCATCAACAGGTTAATAAATCCTGTCTCCCTGGTCTTTATTACGGTGAGCGCCCTGGAATAACTGAGCAGGTTCCTGATCACCGATTCACTGGGAGAACCCTCTCCCGGCCTTCTCCGGTCATGAGCCGGATGAGCGCCTGATTTCGGAGGCATTGGGGTCAACTGAAAAATTGTAGCGGGTCGCTTCATAGGCAGAATTATTTGTAGATAAGTAATTCATACCTGAAAAACGATATAAGCGACGCAATATTTTACCGGTTGAAAAAAAATCCCGGAAGATCATTTCAGCGCTCCCGCCGGTCAGACAGTCAGGATCACATTTTTCTCCCTGACCAGTTTTCGCAGGTTTATCAGTGCGTAGCGCATTCTGCCGAGGGCCGTGTTGATGCTTACGTTCGTGACCTCGGCAATGTCCTTGAAACTCATGTCGCCGTAATGTCTCATCACCAGCACTTCCTTCTGCTCGCGGGGCAGGTAGTCGATCAGCTTTTTCACGTCGCGGTGTATCTGTTCGGTGATCAGTTGCTCTTCGACCGATTCTACGGGTATCCTCACCTTGTCGAAGATATCGTAGTCGTCATTATTCTCCACGACCGGGATGCGCTTCGATTTCCGGAAATGGTCGATGATGAGGTTGTGGGCAATACGCATCACCCACTGGATGAATTTGCCCTCCTCCTTGTATTGTCCGGAGCGAAATGTATTAATGACCTTGATAAAGGTATCCTGAAAAAGATCCTCGGCCATCTCCTTATCCTTGACGACCATGAGGATATAAGCAAAAACGCGATTCTTATGGCGGCGGATGATCTGCTCCAGTGCCGGTTCGTCTCCGGCAAGATATCTGCAGATCAACTCCTGATCACTAATGACCTGAGCATGCATAGGGGCCTCCTTTTTAGTTAAAAAAGAGTATACGTCAGGTCGATAGCGTCCCTCCTATTGTTTAAGCGCAGCAGTGCAGACAACTGCGCAGGTTAATTTATTTTACGGGCGATCCCCGCATTGGTTGCAGCAAAAGTAAACAAAAAAAACCAAAAAGCAAGTTTTCTTTATAAATTTGTCCGATCAAATGCAGGATCTCAGGATTGAATGGACATAGACGCACTGGACCCGAAGGATTTTATTATCATCAAGGGGGCTCGGGTAAATAATCTGAAAAATATCAGCCTTGCCATTCCACGCAACCGTTTCGTGGTCATTACCGGCCTGTCAGGCTCCGGAAAATCATCTCTTGCCTTCGACACGCTGTATGCAGAGGGACAACGACGGTACATCGAAAGCCTTAGCGCCTACGCCAGGCAATTCCTGGGCAGGATGAGCAAACCGGAGGTAGACTATATCAGGGGCATCGCACCGGCGGTGGCCATTGAGCAAAAAGTCAACACGTCTAATCCCCGGTCCACAGTCGGCACCTCCACCGAGATCTATGAATATCTTAAACTGCTTTATGCCCGGATCGGGAAAACCTACTCTCCGGTATCGGGAAACCTGGTCAAAAGAGACACCGTCAGCGACGTGGTCGATTTCATCCTGGCCCTCCCCGGGGAGGCGAAGGTGATGATCTTCGCTCCCATCAGCCTGTCGCAGAAAATGGATGACCTGGATGCGAAAACCTCCGTCTTGCAGCAGCAGGGATTTACCAGGATCATGATCAATGGAGAAATATTCAGACTGGACGAACTGCCGGCCATCAGGAAAGATATTATCAAGGAATTCCATGTCC
>Ga0163209_1000221_pt1 | contig 23843 bp, 15 predicted proteins | sample Kivu_160m_FD_113538 | JGI IMG/M metagenome (GOLD analysis project Ga0163209, IMG submission 113538) | Freshwater microbial communities from Lake Kivu, Western Province, Rwanda to study Microbial Dark Matter (Phase II) - Kivu_160m | ecosystem: Environmental > Aquatic > Freshwater > Lake ...
AATGATAATTTAGAAGGAGAAGGTTCTGGTACTATATATAGTAATGATGGATATATAATTACTAATTATCACGTAATAGTAGGTGCTGATGTTATAAATGTCAAAACATTTAATAAAAAGGAATATGCTGCTGAGGTAATACTGACCAATAGTGAAATAGATATAGCAATAATTAAAATAAATGTTGAAAATCTGACACCTGCTATTTTAGGTAATTCTAAGGATATAAAATTAGGAGATGAAGTTATAGCAATAGGAAGTCCTTATGGATTGACCAGCACAATAACTAAAGGAATAATCTCATCCATAAGAGATTTTGAGATTGAGGACATAAAAATAGTAAATGCAATACAGCATGATGCTGCAATAAATCCCGGTAATAGTGGTGGACCTTTAATTAATTCAATTGGAGAAGTGATTGGTATCAATTCTTATTTCATATCACCAGACTATTCTGATACAGGACTTAATTTTGCAATACCTATAGATTTAGTAAAAGAGGAGATGAATTCTCTGGAATTGGGTGGAGAAATAAGAAATTAAATATTACATTGGAATAAAATTATAAGTGGAAGGTCAAATGAAAAGATTTATATTAATAATTTTGATAATAACCGTTATATAAGAAAAGAACTTGATAGCTATTTCTTAAACTCTAATAACCTAAAAAGTGCAAATCCAAATAGGCCCATACAATATAATAAAAAAAATAGACTCAGGAGGCATGGCCACAGTATACCTTGCCTCCCACAGGGATACAGGTGCTAGAGTAGCAATAAAGCTGCTTAGAGGTGACCTTCTTGACAAAGAAAGGATAGTGGATAGGTTTCGCCAGGAAGGACTCCTTAACCTGTCCCATCCAAACATAGTAAAAATACTGGGTGTAGACATATATAAGGGTAGACCCTATATAGTCATGGAATATGTAGAGGGTACCGATCTAGAGGAGCTTATAAAGAAAAAAGGAAAGCTCCCTATCTCCCAGACTACAGGTATATTTACCCAGATACTCTCTGCCCTCTCCTATGTACACGCTAGAGGTATAATACACAGAGACATAAAGCCTAAAAACATACTGATAGATAGTTCCGGAGTAGCAAAGCTAACAGACTTTGGCATAGCAAAGTCCCTATATTCCCATATAAAGACCTCTACAGGAGGATATCTGGGTGCACCGGCCTACTCTTCTCCCGAACAGATGGACGGAAAAAAGCTAGACCAAAGATCAGATATATACTCCCTTGGCATTACCTTATATGAGATGCTAGCAGGAAGACTTCCGTACTCTTCCACTTCCATAGATGTGATAATAAAAGAAAAGTTTAGAGGAGAGGTGGTGCCGGTAGAAAGATATAGAAAAGACATCCCTCAAAATATAGTCTCGATAATCGCCAGGTCCACTTCCAAATCGCCTCAGGATAGATACAGGTCCGTAGATGAGATAATAAAGGATATGGCAAGCTCTACCACAGGTACGGTAATAAGAAAGACAGTGCATAAGACTAAGAAGGTAAAAAAGCCTGCTGTTGTATTTGGGGCACTTGCTGCCTTACTTATGGTAGCGGTTGTGATCATGGGTGTCAGGCTAGGTAGAATAGGTACAGTATATAATACTGAGAGAGAAGGAGCAGTAGATGAAGAAGAAATTAGTAGCAACGAAGAAAAAAAGATGGGTGGAGAATGGAGAGATTTCATAATGGAACCACTAACACTCGATCCATCTAATTGTTATGAGAGTGAAGGAATCCAGGTTGTAAAACAACTATGGGACGGTCTTGTTGAATATGATCCTGAAACACTTGTAGTAGAACCAGCTATAGCAGAATCATGGGATATTAGTGATGATGGTCTTGTTTATACATTTAAATTAAAAAATGATGTGAAGTTTCACAGTGGTAGAGAACTTACTGCTGAAGATTTTGTATATTCATGGTCAAGAGTCGCTCAGGTAGAAACTGAATCTTATTTGGCATATCACTTGCAACCAATCCTAGGTTATGATGAATTGCAGATAGGTGAAGGAGGCACCTTGGAAGGAGTAAAAGCTATAAATAATAATACTCTGGAAGTAACATTAAAATATCCTTATGCTGATTTTATTAATACACTCAATCACGTTGTATTTTATCCTGTGGCAAAAGAAGATATCGAAGAATGGGGAGATGCATATAGTGAGCATCCAAACGGTACCGGAGCATTTAAGTTCATAGATTGGAAGCACGATCAATATATACAACTGGAAAGATTTGATGATTATCATGGGGAAAAAGCATTTCTAGAAAAAGTTAATTTTATGATATTTTCTGACGAAGATACAGCCTTTCTGGAATTTAAAGCCGGAAAACTGGATCATACTGAAATACCACTGGGTAAAATACAGGCAACGTTGAACGAGCCTACTTATGAAGACTGTATTATAAGGAAACCATTGTTTGCTATTTATTATTATGCAATTAATTACAAAATAGATCCCTTTAAGGATAACCTACCATTAAGAGAAGCTATTAATTATGCGATAAATAGACAAAAAATTGTCGATTTAATTATGGAAGGAGTTTCCACCATAGCAACCGGAGTGATTCCACCGGGAATTCCGGGATTTCAAGAAAATATATCTAAATATGTTTACAATACAGATATGGCAAAACAAAAACTTGAAGAAGCCGGATATCCAAACGGAGAAGGTTTACCTACTCTACGACTTGGCATAAACTTTGGTACTAAGCATCATACCATAGCAGAAGCAATACAGAGCGATTTGGCAGATGTAGGGATTAATGCAGAGATAGTAGAAATGGAATGGTGGGATGCTTGCAAAGCTTTCGAAAATGGTGAAATTGACTTACTTAGACTCGGTTGGGTAGCTGATTATCCTACAATGGATAATTTCTTGTTTTCATTGTTTTATTCCAATTCCGCTGATAATTATCTGCAATATAATAATCCGGAAATAGATAGTATGCTTATTGAAGCAAGGAGCATTATGGATGAAGATGAAAGAATTATGAAATACAGAGAAATCGAGAAAATTATAGTCGATGAATCTGCTGCGTTTATATTTATTTATTGTTACGGAAGCAGGAGTATCATTCAACCTTATGTTAAAGGTTTTATCCTTAACGCTATGGACTACTATGACCTTAGAAAAGTATGGTTTGAATAGATAAAGGAATAATAGGAAATCTTGAATAGGAATCGATTGACATAAGAAGAAATAATACAAATAAAATAATTAGTAAAGATTGAGTCTTAAATATTTTAAAATTTTTATGATATTAATATCAAATCAAATATATAAAACAATAGAATATGCAAAAATATGGTTTTATTAACTGTCTTCCATTTTGATTTTTAAATCCTTATATAATATAATTTCTTGAATTGATGTTTGCGTTTCAAATTCTATCTCCATCGTCTGTTGATTATGATATCTGTTTAAAAGGTTGCGATTTTAATAATGAACAACCAGAAAAAATATCTCGTTAAATTTGTTCCTGCCGGTAAATCCATTAAAAAACCCCAGGGTTATAATTTAAAACAGGCTATACTCGACAGCAATATCTATATAGATTCTTCCTGCGGGGGTGTGGGTACATGCGGCAGATGCAGGGTGCTGATAAAAGAAGGAAAAGTAAGCACCAAAAGATCCAGGTTTATATCTCCCGCAGATAAGCAAAAAGGCTATGTTCTTTCATGCTTATCCAAAATAGAAAGTGATCTGGTTGTCGAGGTTCCTGCGCAGAAAAAAGGCAGAGCAAAAATAGTAGGCGGCAGGTTTACAGATATGGAGTCAAAGGAATATGCAGATATAAATATGGACCATCTCTCATCTATAGAAATAAAACCATGGATAAGAAAAGAGACCTTTGATGTAGAGAAACCATCCCTCAGTTATGGAACCAGCGACCTGTTCCGTCTTAAAAAAAGCATCAGGGAGAATATGAGCATAGAAGATTGTATGGTACCAATTCATATAATAAGAAAGTTACCCGGGGTTTTAAGAGATAAGAACTGGGAGATTACAGCAACGGCAGATATGGAAAATAGCACACTTATCGATATTCTCCCTGGTAAGGTCAGTAAAAAAAACTATGGGCTTGCTCTGGATATCGGAACCACCACTCTTGCCATATATCTTGTGGATCTGGAAAATGGAAAGATAATAGCTACGGAGTCAGAGTATAATCCCCAGATAAAATTTGGTGAGGATATCATTAACAGGATAGTCTATGCGAACAGGAAAGGCGGACTGGAGAAATTAAGAGAAGTAATAATAGATTCGATTAATAATTTGATATGGAAACTTATGTTTAATTCGCATATAGATGCGGATGACATCGTCTCTATGATGGTTTCAGGAAATCCCACAATGATGCATCTTTTTTATGGTGTTCCTCCAAGATACATAAGAGAGGAACCATATGTCACTGTGGCTAATCAATTTTCGAGTTCCACGGCTAAAGAAATCGGTATTAAGCATATAAAAAATGCTCATGTATATAATATAAAAGGAGTGGCCAGTTATCTTGGCGGTGATATAGCGTCGGGTATTCTGGCAACAGATATGTACAGAAAAGAAGATCTTGCGCTTTTTCTGGATCTGGGTACCAATGGCGAACTTGTAGTTGGTAATTCGGAATGGATGATGGGAGCCTCTTGCTCCGCGGGACCGGCTTTCGAGGGCGGAGGAGTAAAATGCGGTATTAGAGCGGTAGATGGTGCAATCGAAAAGGTTTCAATCGATCAGAAGACATATAAATGTCATGTAGAGGTCATTGGCGGAGGAAAACCAGCTGGTATTTGCGGCTCAGGACTGATCGATGTGGTTGGAGAAATGTATCTTAAAGGAGTTATAGACAGGAAAGGCAAATTCAACAGGGATATAGGAAATAAATATCTCCAGTGTAAGGATAATGATTGCAGGTACATTTTGGTCGATAATAAACACAGTGCAGCAGGAAAAGATATATTCATCAGTGAAGTCGATATTGATAATCTGATAAGAGCAAAAGCAGCCATTTATGCAGGGATCAAGACTTTATTGGAAGAAGTCGATCTGAGTGTTTATGATCTTGATAAAATATATATAGCGGGGGGTCTGGGAAGACACCTTTATATAAAAAATGCAGTTGTCATCGGGATGCTTCCGGATGTAAATACAAGTAAATATTTTTTTATGGGGAACACATCTGTTACGGGAGCTTATCTTAGCCTGCTTTCAGCGGACAAATACAAACAAAGTACAAAAATTGCTGATCATATTACATATATCGAGCTGAGTATCAATATGAAATTTATGGATAGATATGTGGCAGGATTGTTTTTACCTTATACGCATATGAAGGATTTTCCATCAGTAGAAGATAGTCTTTATTCACTTGATGGGAAGCTAAAGAAATAAAGGGGAAGTTGGGACAAGAAGATGAGTGTAAAAATTGCATTGGCCGGAAAAGGTGGTACAGGTAAGACCACTATTGCGGGTCTTATAATCAGAAGTCTCATTGAGGATAAAAGGGGTTCGATTCTGGCACTCGACGCAGATCCTAATTCGAATTTAAATGAATTGCTTGGGGTCAAGGTCTCGAGTACAGTAGGTATGATCAGGGAAGACTTTAAAAAAAGCGCGGCCCGTCTTGCAGGCGGTATCTATAAGGACCAGCTGGTGGAGATGAATGTACATCAGGCGCTGATTGAAGGAAATGGTTTTGATTTGCTGGTAATGGGCAGAGGGGAAGGCCCGGGTTGTTATTGTTATGCCAATAACCTTTTTAAGAAATATATAGATATCCTGCAGGATAATTATGATTACATTATCATGGATAATGAAGCCGGTATGGAACATCTAAGCAGGAGGACAACCAGCAATGTAGATCACCTTATTATAATTTCGGACCCTTCTCCCAGGGGAGTACTTACTGCATCCAGGATAAAGGATCTGTCGAAAGAGATAGATATCAATGCGGGAAAAATATTTTTGCTCGTAAACAGAGTGAACGGCATACTGGACAAAAGACTTGAAAAATATATAGAGGGTAAAGGTCTTGACTTTCTGGGAATTATAAATATCGATGATAATATTTATGAAATCGATATAAATGAAAAGTCTGTATTCGATGTTCCGCAGGACAGCAGGGCATTAAAACAGGTAAAGGAATTAATTGGGAAACTCAAAGTATGATATTTCCGGAAGTTTTTTCAAAAATTCCTTTATATAAGTCAGTTTCCAAAACAGATTGCAGTTTTTCTGGTAAAAGTGATAGAATATTTTAAATTGTGGTTTATTTTGGAATTAAATCATTCATGAAGCATATAAAGGAGATAAGAAATAATCAAAAGAGAGGGGGAAGTTTTGGCTTTTCAGATACCAAAAAATAATTATACCGGAAAAATCAACGTGATGAAGATTGGTAAGGATAATACCGAAACCAGAGTTGGTGGAGAAAGTGCTCTGCCCTTTTATAATTTTGAAGGTGAAGTGCCGAATAAACCCATTATCGCGATTGAAGTCTGGGACAGCAAACCTGAAAGCTGGCCGGAAGTGATCAGTAAATATTACAGCGATGTTTTTGATGACCCCGTAAAATGGGCTCAAAAATGCATTAAAGAGTATGGAGCCGATGCCATATGCCTTAATCTTACCAGGATAAATCCTGATGGCGGGGATATGAATCCAGAGGATGCAGCAGAAATAACAAAAAACGTAAGAGAATCCATCGATAAACCTTTAATAATGTATGGGACCGGTCCTCTCGAAAAAATTGCAGAGGTAATGAAAAAAGTTTCTGAAAAAAATAAGGACAGCAATATTTTGATGGGATGGGTTGAAGATGATAATTATAAAACTGTAGCAGCGGCAGCATTAGGCTATAATAATAATGTCGTTGCATTGAGCCCGCTTGATGTAAATATTGCAAAGCAGTTAAATATATTGCTTACCCAATTAGGTTTATCACCTGACAGAATAGCTATGGACCCCTCGACTTCCGGACTGGGTTATGGAATAGAATATTGCTATTCTGCTATGGAAAGGTTAAAAATTGCTGCTCTTATGCAGGATGATAAAATGACCCAGATGCCTATTATAACTAATATCGCTCCTGAAATCTGGAAAGTAAAAGAGGTTAAAGAAAGTGAAGAAAAATATCCTCAGTGGGGCAATCAGGAGGAAAGAGGGATAAACTGGGAGACAATTTCATGTATGAGTATGTTGCTTTCAGGTGCCAATATTCTGGTAATGAGGCATCCTAAAGCGGTAAGTCTGATCAAGGGAATCATTAAAGATTTAATGTGACCTATAGTTAATAAGGTGGTGTTATGAATAAAATGAAAAAAGATAAAGAAGATAAGTACAGAGAGATAACCGAGGACGAGGCGATCATCCAGGTTTTAAGAAATGCGGATGAAGATACACTCACCATTTTCGATCGTGCAAAGGAAACGACGTATTGTCCCATTGGTTCCGGAATATCCGGAATTTGCTGTAAAAACTGTGCAATGGGCCCATGCAGGGTAATAGAAGATAAAACCGGCCTTTGCGGAGCAACTCTTGGGACCATAGCTGCCAGGAATATGGCGCGCCATATTGCCGCCGGTGCCGCGGCACATTCCGATCACGGAAGGGATCTGGCACATTTGCTTGGATTGGTTGCGGAGGATAAAGCGGAAGGATTAAAAATAAAAGATGAGTTTAAATTGATGAGATTTGCAAAAAACCTGGGAGTCGAAATAGAAAACAGGGACATAAAGGAAATTGCCAGAGACGCGTCAAAAAAAGCGTTATCGCTTTTTGGACAGCAGGACGGAGAAATCGATCTCATCAAGATTGCCCCCGAAAGAAGACAGGAGATCTGGAGAAAATATAAGATTGTTCCCAGGGGCATCGATAGAGAAATAGTAGAGACCATGCACAGAACGCATATGGGAGTAGATCAGGAGGCAGAGCATATTCTGGACCAGGCTTTGCGAACGGCTCTATCCGATGGATGGGGAGGATCGATGATCGGTACGGAGATCACCGATATCCTGTTTACCACACCCGAGCCCAGAAAAGCAAAGACCAATCTGGGAATGTTGAAAGAAGACGAGGTAAATATAGTCGTTCACGGTCACGAACCAACTCTTTCAGAAATCATTGCCGAGTATGCAGATAATAAGGAACTTGTAGAGTATGCAAAAAGCAAAGGCGCAAAAGGTATAAACGTGGTTGGGATATGCTGCACCGCAAATGAGGTACTTATGAGACAGGGGATAGCACCGATCGGTAATTTCCTATCCCAGGAGATGGCAATACTTACGGGTTCGATTGAAGTAATGGTTGTAGATATCCAGTGTATAATGCAGGCGCTGGGAGAACTTTCAAAAAAATATCACACCAAACTGATAACCTCATCTGCAAAATGTAAAATACCCGGAGCCATCCATATGGAATTTGAAGAAAATAATGGAGTCAAACTTGCCACTGAAATAATTAAAATGGCAATAGATAATTTTAAAAACAGAAAAAAAGAAGTCTTTATTCCCGATATTACTTCAGACCTGGTCTGCGGTTTTTCCCATGAGTATATCAGATATATGCTGGGAGGAAAGTTCAGAGAATCATTCAGGCCTTTGAATGATGCCATAATCGATGGAAGGATACAGGGCGTAGTTGGAGTAGTCGGTTGTAATAATGCCAGAATGACCCAGGACAAATATCATAATTACCTGATAAGAGAACTGATCAAGAGAGACTACCTTGTGGTCAGTACGGGGTGCGGGGCGCTTTCGGCAGCAAAATGCGGGCTGATGGAACCCGAAGCCATGGAATATGCGGGAGAGGGATTGCGTTCCATATGCGAAACGGTGGGCATACCTCCCGTACTTCACCTGGGATCCTGTGTCGATAATTCAAGAATACTTACTGTTGTATCGGAAGTGGTAAAAGAGGGAGGTCTGGGTGAAGACATAAGCAACCTTCCCATAGCGGGTATTGCTCCTGAATGGATGAGTGAAAAGGCGCTTTCAATAGGTGCATATTTTGCTGCATCAGGCGCTTATGTTGCATTCGGCGGCGAACCGATTCCTGTAGAATCAAGCGAGGAAGTAAAAAAGATAATGACAGAACGATGGCAGGAAAAATACGGAGGACAGCTGGAGTATATTGCGGATATAGATGAATTACTAAATAAAGTAATAAATGTAATCCAGGAAAAGAGAAAGGCTCTTAAGATAGATACTAAAAAAGAAAGAGTCCTTCTCGATATGGAAGCAAGGAGGACGTTAAAAGATGTCTAAGATCATTGCAACCAGTGCAATAAAAGGTGCATATAAAATTCTGGAGCGTGCGGAAAAAACACTTAAAGAATGTATCGATAAACACGGCAGGGATCAGAAGGTGGAATTCCCCAATACCGGTTACTTCTTGCCGATCATATATAGTATGACAGGTATCAGCGTAGAAAAATTATCAGATGCAGAGACGGTCCTAGATGAAGCAAAAAAATTGCTGCCGCCTGTTCCCGAAGAAAAATTATGGCTTCCTTATCTGGGAGGTACCCTGGACGCAGGGATTGCCACACTATGGGCAGAAGAAGTAATAGAAGCCATTAAATATATAGATGGACCGCCACCTGTAGATGGAATCTGGCTGGGAGCGGCAACGGATGTGATAATAAGAGAGAGAGGTATAGAATTTGTGGACGGAACGGCCCCTGGATTTGCAGCATGTGTCGGTGCCTGCAAAGACAGCAAGACCGCTGTTAAGATTGCCAGGGAATTACAGGAAAAAAATATTTATGTTTTTATGTCCGCTTCTACCAATGGTACATCCATGGCTGAGCAGCTAGAAAAGGAAGGAGTCGAACTGGGATGGGATACCAGACTCGTACCTTTCGGCAAAGATATAAGTGCAACTATTTATGCGCTGGGTTTTGCCGCTCGTGCCGCTTTGAGTTTTGGAGGAGTTCAGGCGGGAGATTACAGAAGGATGCTTCTTTATAATAAAACCAGAGTTTTTGCATTTGTCCTGGCCCTTGGCGAAGTGGATGAAGAGAAATATGCCAATGCTGCCGGAGCCATAAATTATGGATTCCCTACCATTGCCGACACGGATATTCCGGAGATACTTCCAAGAGGGGTATGTACTTATGAACATGTAGTTTCAAATATTCCGGATGAAGAGATAGTCACAAAAGCCATAGAAATAAGGGGACTAAAGATCACAGTCGATAAAGTAGATATCCCGGTAGCTTTCGGACCTGCTTTTGAAGGCGAAAGAGTAAGGAAGGAAGATACTTTTGTAGAATTCGGAGGCAACAGAAGCGAGGCTGTGGAATTTCTCCATATTGCCGATTCTTCGGAAGTCGAAGATGGTAAAATCGAGGTATTAGGTCCCGAAGTCGATGATATAAAAGAGGGAGATGTGCTTCCGTTGGGAGTCGAGCTGCTTGTCTACGGAAGAAAGATGCAGGAAGATTTTGAACCGGTGATGGAAAGACAAATACACTATTTTACAAATTATGCTACCGGTATATTTCATATGGGACAAAGGGATATTACCTGGGTAAGGTTCAGTAAAGAAGCGGTAAAGAACGGTTTTAAGATCAAGCATCTGGGAACAATACTGCATGCCAAGATGCATTCGGTTTTTGGCAATATTATGGATAAGATCCAGGTAAAGATTTACACCAATCCCGAAGATGTGGTGGCACTCAGAAAAAAAGCAAAAGAAGTTTTCAGAACAAGAGACGAAAGACTCAGGAATTTAACCGATGAATCAGTGGACATTTTCTATTCATGCTCACTATGCCAGTCTTTTGCTCCCAATCACATATGCGCAGTTTCACCGGAAAGACCGGGCTTATGCGGCGCATACAACTGGCTGGATTGTAAGGCTTCCTTTGAGATCAATCCTGCGGGACCAAATCAACCCATAAAAAAAGGCGAGACCATAGACGAAAGACTCGGTATATGGAAAGGTGTAAATGATTTTGTATATAAAGCTTCCAACCAATCGCTGGAATCTTTTTCGGCCTATTCAATGATCATAGACCCCATGACTTCATGCGGCTGTTTTGAGGTGATTGTGACAATTCTTCCTTCTACCAATGGAGTGATGGCCGTGAATAGAGAATATTCCGATATGACCCCGAGCGGTATGAAATTCTCTACTATGGCAGGAATGGTGGGCGGAGGGATCCAGACGCCAGGCTTCATAGGCATCAGTAAATTTTTTATCGGGTCAAAAAAATTCATAAAAGCCGATGGTGGACTTAAGAGACTGGTATGGATGCCTAAAGCGTTAAAGGTAGAAATAGGGGATATACTCGAAGAGCGAGCCAAAGAGATGGGTATACCGGATTTTCTGAGTAAGGTTGCTACCGAAGATGAAGCAAAGACAGAAGAAGAGGTGACCCAGTGGATACAGAAGGTAAATCATCCTGTAATGGAAATGGAACCAATGATGTAGTAGTTTAAAATAAGGTCAATTTCTAAAGAGCAAGGAGAGTATCAAATGGCATTGAGTGGTCTTGAAATATTTAAAAAATTGCCCAGGACAAATTGCAAGGAATGCGGATTTCCCACATGCTTGGCATTTGCAATGCAGCTTGCTGCAGGTAAGGTTGAACTGGAAAAATGTCCTCATATTTCCGAAGAAGCAAAAGAGGCACTTTCGGAAGCATCCCAGCCCCCGGTACTAAAAGTGGAAGTCGGAACCGGAGAGGAATCTTTTACGGTTGGTGAAGAAACAGTACTGTTCAGGCATGACAGGACATTTGTAAATCAGAATGCATTTGCGGTAACAATAGAAGACGATATGGACAGCGGTAAAATCGATGAGACGGTAAAAAAGATAAATTCAGTCGCATATGAAAGGGTGGGCCAGATTTTAAAGGTGGATGCCGTCTGCATCAAGAATAAATCTAAGGATAAAGAAAAATTTTTGAAAGTTGCAGGTGAGGTCGCAGCAGTTACAAAAAAACCTTTGATACTGGTATCCGGGGACGCCGGGACATTGAAGAGTGCGGCCGAAATGTTCAAAGAGAATAAACCAATTATTCATGCGGCTACGGCTGAAAATATTGATCTTTTTATCTCTATCGGGAAAGAAACAGGATGCCCCATAGCAGTCAGAGGCAAATCATTTGAAGAAATAGCAGCGTTGACCGAGAAGTTACGAGGTGCCGGGATTAAAAGCCTCCTGATAGATATCGGGTCAAGAGATTTTAAAGATGATTTTTATAATCAGATCATATTAAGAACGGCTGCCATAAAACAGAAGAATAGATTTCTTGGTTATCCCACCATAGTATTTCCGGATGAGATGACGGATGATCCTTTAAAGGAAACCCTGATCGCATCTATTTTCGTGGCTAAATATGGTTCGATTATCGTACTTTCGAATACAGCCAGTCAAAATATATTTCCACTGCTTATATACAGGCAGAATATATACACTGATCCCAGGAGGCCGATGCAGGTAGAACAAAAGATATATGAAATAGGAACTCCCAATGAAGGGTCACCGATCCTGATTACAACTAATTTCTCTCTTACTTATTTTATAATATCGGGAGAAATAGAAAGCAGCAAGATCCCTTCCTGGCTTCTGGTAATGGACGTTGAGGGGCAATCTGTCCTCACTGCATGGGCAGCAGGAAAGTTCGTTCCGGAATTGATTGCACAATTTATAAAGAAAAGTGGTATTACCGAAAAAGCAAAGAAAAAAGAAATCGTAATCCCGGGTTATGTAGCTCAACTTCAGGGTGAATTGGAAGAGGAACTGGGAGAAGGATGGAAAGTAGTGGTTGGTCCGAGGGAAGCCGGTGAAGTCCCAAAATTTTTAAAGGAATACGTTACCTAAACGAGTGTTTTCCTTTTTGCTATATTTTTATTTCATAGTTATTATCAATTAAAAGACCTCTCCTGTGAAAAAACTGGCGTCTGCAGCCGGTAATTGTTTCTAATATATATGTTTTTGATTTAATTTGTAACAGGTTAGTAATTCTTGTATAATTTCTTGATATATTCATTTATCAAACAATAACTCAGAAATAAGAGGAGTTTTATGAAAAGCGATATCGAAATTGCTCAAGCATCGAAAATGAAGGACATAAGAGAAATTGCTGAAGGAATCGGTCTTGACGAAGAATTTTTGGAGTTATATGGAAACTATAAAGCAAAGGTAAAATTGGAAGTCCTGGAGAATTTCAAAGACAGACCGGATGGAAAGTATATTGATGTGACGGCCATCACTCCCACTCCTCTTGGAGAGGGCAAAACAGTGACCACGATAGGCCTGGCCATGGCATTGAATAAAATCGGCAAAAAAACAATCACCTGTATAAGGCAGCCTTCTCTTGGTCCCGTATTCGGTATAAAAGGAGGAGCAGCCGGCGGCGGTTATTCTCAGGTTCTTCCAATGGAAGACTTCAATCTTCACCTGACCGGTGATACTCATGCAGTTGGTATTGCACATAATCTTTTAGCTGCTTTTCTGGATACACATATTATGAAAGGGAACGATCTCAATATAGATCCTTTCAGCATTACTTTAAACAGGGTAGTTGATGTAAGCGATAGGGCGCTACGAAATATCGTGATAGGTCTGGGAGGTCCATTAAATGGTGTCCCCAGAGAAACAGGATATGATATAACCGTTGCTTCTGAAGTAATGGCAATTCTTGCGCTGACCACAGGTCTTAAAGATATCAGACAGAGACTGGCAAGGATAGTGATCGGTTCTTCTTATGATGGAAAACCGGTTACCGCTGAAGATTTGAAGTGCGCCGGTTCTATGGCCGTTCTTCTGAAAGATGCAATAAAACCAAATCTACTGCAAACCATAGAACACACCCCATGTTTTGTGCATGCAGGACCTTTTGCCAATATTGCTCATGGGAACAGCTCGATCCTGGCGGATCAAATAGCCATAAAACTTGGGGATTATGTAGTAACTGAAAGCGGTTTTGGTGCAGACTGCGGAGCTGAAAAATTTATGAATATCAAATGCAGATATTCAGGATTAAAACCGGATGCAGTAGTTATCGTGGCAACCGTAAGGGCACTGAAAATGCACGGAGGTGTATTTGAATTTATCCCTGGACAGGGTGTTGATGAAAAGCTTATGAATAAACCTGATGTAGATGGGGTCCTTAAAGGTTGTGAAAATCTGGAGAAGATGATCGAGAATATGAAACTTTTTGGAATTCCTGTAGTGGTTGCAGTGAATCATTTTGACGCAGATAGCAAAGAAGAGATCGAAGCGGTCAGAGAAAGATCCATCAAAGCCGGTGCCGAAGATGCTTTAGTCAGCAAGGTATGGTTAAGCGGTGGAGATGGCGGAATAGAACTGGCCGAAGCAGTTGCCAGAGCTGCAGAGAAAAAGTCGGATTTCAAATTTCTTTATCCGCTGGACTGGCCCATAAAGAAAAAAATCGAGACGATTGCCACTATGATCTATGGCGCAGATGGTGTAAGTTATTTACCCGAAGCAGAAAAAAAAATAGAGTTATATACAAAACAGGGTTTTGATAAATTACCTATCTGTATGGCAAAAACCCATCTTTCTCTCAGCCATGATCCTGATCTAAAGGGAAGACCTAGAGGATTTACTATACCAATAAGAGATGTGAGAGCTTCCGTTGGTGCAGGATTTCTTTATCCTTTACTCGGTCTGATGCGAACAATGCCAGGTCTTCCAAAAGTTCCTGCCGGAACAAAAGTAGATATTGACGATAATGGTAATATTGTAGGATTGTTCTAAACAAGAGGGATTTCATAAGTATAAGATCCGGTTCTTGTGGCTAAGTATAAATTTTTAAATTAAATATAAATTTTAAATTATATAAAAAGGGGTGATTAAAATAGCTAAATTAATCGACGGGAACAAGATATCGCAGGATATTAAAAATGAGATAACAGGAGAAGTAAAAGAGTTAAAAGAAACCAGAGGTTTTGTGCCTGGCCTTTCAGTCATACTGGTAGGTGAAATTCCGGCTTCAAAAGTATATGTGGGAAGCAAGCAGAAAGGATGCGATGAGGTGGGCTTCAAATCCGAAACAATAAAGATGGAGGAAAGCGTATCAACCGATGATGTTTTGAGAGAACTTGAAAAGTTGAATAAAAGGGAAGACGTTCATGGCATCCTCGTCCAGCTGCCACTGCCCCGGCAGATAGATAAGGCAAAGGTTCTGGAAGCAATATATCCCGATAAGGATGTGGATGGATTCCATCCCGTAAATATGGGCAGGCTGGTTGCGCAGCAGGAGTGTCTGGTACCGGCAACTCCCTCCGGTATAATAGAAATGTTGAAAAGAGAAAATATTACGATAAAAGGCAAGAATGCAACAGTTGTTGGACACAGTGAGATAGTCGGAAAACCTGTAAGTCTGCTTCTTCTGAATGAATGGGCCACGGTTTCAATATGCCATATAGAAACAAGAGACTTAAAAATGCATACTATAGATGCAGATATTCTTATTGTAGCGACAGGTGTGCCATATTTGATCAAAGGTGATATGGTCAAAGAAGGAGTCGTGGTCATAGATGTAGGCATCAACAGGATAACCGGCGATAAAGCCAATCAGGAATTACTTGAATGGAGAAAAAACGATTTTGAGACCAAAGGCGCCACTTTGATTGGCGATGTAGATTTTTTAAGAGTGGAACCAAAAGCAAGCTACATATCACCTGTGCCTGGCGGTGTAGGGCCCATGACCATTGCGATGCTTTTGAAAAATACATTAAAGGCTGCAAAGAACATCGCTGGAATCAAATAACAGGACCATAGATTTAATAAAATATAGGTTTGATAGTTGATCCTTTGATTCTCCTGGATACGGAAATAAGACTAATATCCGTGGTAGGAGTCTCAAGATTTATTCATATATTTTTTCAGTGTCTTTTCGCCTCTCAGCTTCAGAAATATATCCAGGACTTCCTGGTATCTATCACATATGGGTTCGCGACTGTCTTTATATATAAGGATTGAAGAAAAAGCGCATCCACCGCCGCAAATAGGAGCAAAACGGCAGGTCCTGCATTTTTTTATGTTCAGTATGGTCCTTTCGGTCCATAATGTTTTTTTGTCAGGATAAAACTCAAGTTTGGGACTGAATTTACCAATAGCCAGATCAGGTTTACCTATGGATTCTCCACAGGCATATATGTACCCATCAGGGCAAAAGACATTTAGTTCCAGTAAATTGCTCTCACAGTTGAAAAATTTGGGGGAGACATTAGGTGCCCCACTTACTATATCAAGAATATGCCGCAGTGGTTTGAATAGATAAAAACCAAATAGTTCTTCCAGTGCAGGATGTTCATCATATACGTGGATCAATCTTTCCAGCAGTTTCTCTTCGGGGATTATTATATTATCATAATCCAGTGTAGTGTGATCCGTAACCAGTGCCAGTCTTATACTGAAATCAGGGTGTTGCATCCAATTTTTTCCTGAAATATATTCATAGAGATCCGGTATATATTCTATATTGGTGTTATCGATATTTATCCTTATATTGGTATGTATTTTATTTTTAAGGAGTAAATCTATATTTTTTGATATGTGATTAAAACTCCCTTTACCCGAAGGATACTTCCGACGCTTGTCGTGAATTTCCTGAGGTCCATCCATAGTTATCTGGAGCATCTCTATCTTATCTCTCATGAGTGATAATATCTCTATGAATTCTTTAGTGGAAACTCCATTTGTGATGATAGTTACCGGTGCATCTTTTTTTCTGGCAAACTCTAGGATTTTTTCTATAAACGGTTTATTCTTTAAGAGAAGGGGTTCTCCTCCGAATAATTCAACAGAATCTATTTTACCGCATTTTTCCTTTATTATTTCTTCTGCAGCTGCGAGAGAATCATCAAGAATCTTTTCGGTCATATATTTATTGGGATTGGAAGGCAAATCCGTTTCAAAACAGTAGATACATCGTAAGTTGCACTGATAAGAAGGACAGAATACAAATCTTAGAGGTCTTATGGATGCTTTTTTAATGTAATTATTATAGAGTTCCAGTAATATTTTATCTTCTTTTTTAGGATTGGGATAAAAATAACCTCTTTCTCTTAATCTTGATAAGATATTTGGACGAATACTTTTAAATTTTTTAACCGCTATAAGATTCCAGATATCATTTTCGATGATATCAAGTGCACCGGTCAGAGTATTATTTATAAGAGTGTACTTAGAATTTATTCTTTTTGAGTAGTTATAATTGCTTGGAAATAATCTCATTTAAATCTAAAATTCAATTATTTTCTGCTCAGATAAATAAAGCACCAATACCAGCAGCACATTGGTCCAACATTATTCTTTAGTCCTTTGAGAGTCAAATCATTATTCCAGAGGTCTTTGGTCTTATTGACGGATTTCATTTTATCCCCCCTTTCTTAAAGATTTTTATATCTGAAATTATAGCAGAAATACTAAAAATATATTTTTTTTAGAAAAAAATATTTTTAGTAATTAGAGGATATACTTGAAGTTTATCTTAAAAATATGTAATAATTATTAATTTTTATTACAAACATCAACTGGAACACCAGGAGTACCAAAAAAAAGATGAACATTAATATTTTTGGAAAAATTCGACTATAAATCTCAGGAGTGGTAACTCTAAGAATTGAGTTGATCCTATTTTTCAATCTCAACTGGTTAAACAAACTAAGTGGTTGTTGAAAAATCTGGGCTGGCTGGGGGGTGGATTTAGATGCTGAAATGGATCTTATCTTTAAAATGGTGTTAAGAATATTTGTAGCTACCTCTTTTTTTGGCTTATCGGAATATTTTACGACCAGTTTATCGCTGTCTCTTTCCTGTTCGGCTTTAATTAAATCGTAAGCTATATAAGCAAAAGGATTAAGGAATAAAAAATCTCTTAAAACCATGGCTATCCAGCCTATCAGGTTGTCTTTTCTTTTAATATGAGAAAGTTCATGCTGAATAAGAGTTTCCTTTTCGTTTGTATTTAATTTTTCTAATAAATTTGGGGATAGAACCAGTATAGATCTTTTTATTCCTATAACAAAAGGTGAAAAATAATTTTTATATGTCAAACTTACATCAGGAGCTTTAATGTTTATTTTTTTGATGAAATTATCGATGATAGTGTAAATATCCGGCGCATCTTTTCTTCCGACTTTATCTTCATATGCCAGATTCTTGTAGAAAAGATATAGAAATATCCACCGGATTATAAGTATGACCAATATACCAATGATTATCAGCGAAAAGATCAAATAATTCATATTGGATAGGATCAATGGGCCTTTTTCAAGGTTTGTTATATTAGTAATTATTTTAATAATATTATTTGGATCTGGCAGTCTTAGTCCAAAGGTACTGGCATTTGATTTAAAATACTGTGAATTGATATCGATTTTTTCGATAATAATTATAAACGGTTTTATAAGCGGCAGGAAAAAAAATAAAATCCTTATATTCGAATCCTTTATCCTGAAAATGAACAGGACCAGTAGAACTGAAATCAGACTTACAAGACTGCTGTAAATCATCGGAATAATGTAAGTTGTAAATATTTCTAAAAAAAACATATCTACCGATAAAATTATATTGAATTTATTGCCTTGTCATACGGAATATAAAAAATAAATCAAACATTATATCTAAAGTGAATTACGATTAAATAAAAAAAAAGTTTCACGGACTTTCAATATTACCTGTCTGGAGGCATTTTTGAATGTCCGCAAAACAATAGATGAATTTAATCAAAATAGATAAATGTTTTAAAATTTGTCTATTTCTTTCAACAGTTTTTCAATACCATCTTTGGAAATATTTTTGCTGTCAGACAGGAACCTGGAAACCATGCCTTTGGTACTTTCTTCAAGTAACTTATCCGAAACAGATTTTATTATACTTTTTGAAAGTTCTTTTTTATCGACTGCAGCGGAATATATATAAGTTTTAGCAGTTTTATCCTGTTTCAGAAGTCTTTTTTCCGCAAGAGTGGTCATTGTCGACATCACGGTTGTGTAAGGGATGAATCCCTGTTCCTTGCTCTCGATTTCCTTTCTCAACATATTCTCATGTACTTCTCTTACGGTAACTTTGCCTTTTTCCCATATAATCTTCATTATCTCAGCTTCCAGGTTGCTAATACTGTTGAGACCGTTTATTCCTATTTCCTCTGATTTTTTCTTGCTGTCAATATTCTTTGCCATTATTATCACCGACCTTTTTTAGAAATTTATCAAAATATAAAAGTTTAACAAATGTAAAACGTGAAATACTGTATACTATTTTTATGTAAAAATCAAATTAACTTAAAAACTTATATTATTTATTAATATTTAGGTATTTATTACATCTATTTCTGTAGTGGGAATAGGGTATTAATATTTAATATTAATATAATATATTTATCATTTTAACACATAACCAATAGGAAATAAAATCTTTCGATTGAAAGCCGGTATGGCGAATCTTTCTAAACATCATAAAAATTAATATAATACAGATATTGTTTTGAAAGGGGATCGTTATTGGAAAAGATGTATATAATGGTCCGGGATAAGTCTGTATGTAAAGGAAAGAAATTATGTCAGATAAAAAAATAAAAATAAATATCCAGCCTATTGGTAAAATGATACTTCTTGACAAACCTGCAAATGGTCTAAAATCAATTACAGGTGCCGGAATCAAAATAAAAACGGTCTGTGCCGGAAAAGGAACATGCGGCAAATGCAGGATAATAATATTACAAAAAGAAAAAAAGCAGATTAATAAGAGGGAATTGGAGATATTGACTCCCGATGAAATCAAAAGTGGGGTCAGGCTGGCATGCCAGCAAGTTTTTAATAAAGCTCTTACAATATATATACCTTCTTCCTCGTTGAGCGAAGAGCAAAAGCTGCAGGTTTCCGGGGAGGAAAAGTCAATAAAACCACGGGACCCAATCTGTAAAAAATATTTTATAAAATTAAAAGAAACAGATTTCGAGGAGAATATGCAGGCTTCTTTCGATAGAATTAAAAGTGAGCTTAAAGACAAATATAACGTAAGAGTTGATTCGATCGATAAGGATGTCTTTGATGAAATGCCTTCTGTTATCAGGAATAATCTTTGGAAGATTACGGCTACTGTTAGAAATAATGAGATTATTTTAATTGAAGGCGGAGATAAAACTAAAAATAATTATGGTCTGGCTGTTGACCTTGGGACAACAAAGATAGCAGTTTTTCTGGTTGATCTGGCGGCAGGAGAGACAGTCGATAGTAAAGGTGTTATTAATCCCCAGATAATTTATGGGGAAGATGTGATGAGTCGACTTAATTTTGCCATACAGAATAAGGATAATGCAGGCAAGATCCAGAAGATTGTAATAGATAAAATAAATGAAACGGCCGTTGAGATCTGCAGTAGAAATAATCTAAAAAGTAGAGAAATAACCGGGATGACAGTTGTCGGCAATACTGCGATGCTTCATCTGTTCCTGAAATTACCGGTAAAGCAACTGGGCGTGTCTCCGTTTGTCTCATCGATAAAAAAATCTCTAAACATAAAGGCAAGGGATATCGGTATTAAGATTACAGCCGGCGGATATATCTTTTTACTTCCACCGATAGCAGGATTTATAGGGTCAGATCACCTGGCTATGATTCTGGCCACAAAGATTTATAAAAGAAAAGGAAACTATCTGGGTATCGACATCGGGACAAATACCGAAATTGCACTTAAAACAGGAAAAACAATCACCAGTGTCTCAACTGCTTCCGGGCCGGCATTTGAGGGAGCGCACATAAAACATGGTATGAGAGCATCACCCGGAGCCATAGAAAGAGTAACAATCGATTCCGATACCGGATTGCTGTCTATTCAGACTATCGATGACAGAGAACCGGTCGGCATTTGCGGTTCGGGGATTTTAGATGCAGTGGCTTCGCTACTAAAGGCGGGCCTGATAGACAAAAAAGGTAAATTTAAAACTGGCTCCGGTAATATCTGCAGGGATGATAAAGGAGAATTGAATTATGTATTGGCTCCGTCAGACAGCAGCGGAAATAAAAAAGAAGATAAGAGTATTCCTCGAACCGATATTAGTTTTGTCTTGCGATGCGGAGAAAAAGACATCTCGATTAGACAGAAAGATATCGTAGAAATCCAGCTTGCAAAGGGAGCAATAAGGGCAGGTATCGAAATACTGCTTGAGAACGCAGGCATAAGTATCAAAGAAATAAACGGAGTAATACTCGCGGGTGCCTTTGGTTCTTATATAGACCCGAAAAATGTCATGGACATTGGTATGTTTCCCGGTATTTCATTAAATAAGATAAGACAGGTAGGAAATGCGGCAGGAGTCGGAGCGAAGATTATCTTGATTTCAAAGCGGCAGAGAATCGAGGCCGAAAGATTAGCAAAAAAAATCAATTATCTTGAGCTGGCTTCATATCCCGGTTTTGAGGACCATTTCATAAACGGGATGCAGCTTCCCTGATCCGCGCACTTTATTTTTGCCGTTATAATAGTATTGAAAGTATTAAAATAAATTCTTATTAAAATAAGCATTTGAAAAAAAGATTATCCACAGGAATAAAAAGAAGATTGTATTAAGGTAATAATGACATCAAGAGAACGTGTTTGGAAAGCATTAAATCATAAGGAACCAGATAGGATCCCGGTAGACCTGGGAGGCAACTCATCGGGGATGACTGATATTGCCTACAGGAATTTAACTCATTACCTTGGGATAAAAAATCCTGATACGACTTTCTCTGAGTGGCGAACTGTTGAAAATTTTGATAAAAGAGTCCTGGAGCTTTTAAATATTGATATTTGCGTGGTCCATATTGGACGATCCCGGGAACATAAGTCAATTAATTATTCCGAATCATCAAGTGGTATTATTGAGAATGAATGGGGTATAAGCAGAAAGAATATAGGTGATTATTCTCAGATAGTCCATAATCCCTTGAGTGATTCAACTATAGATGATCTAAAAAATTTTCATTGGCCAGATCCCTTTGACCCCCGGAGAGTATGGGGTTTGCATGAAAAAGCCAAAAAACTATTTAAAAATACAGATTATGCAATAAAATTGGCCGATCCAATGAGTCTATTCAACGGAATTAGTTGCATGCTCAGAGGATTTGAGGAGTTCATGCTGGATTTAATCACAAATGAAAAGTTTGTTTTTGCCCTGGTGGAAAAGGAACTCGAACTTTTGATGGGATTTTATGGCACAGCTTTAGATGCTGTAGGGCAGTATGTTCAGATTGTCGAGACTTCAGATGACTACGGTATGCAGAATGGACCCATGTTTTCGCCTTCACTATATAAAAAATTTTTTAAAAAAGCTCACCGGAAATTAAATGATTTCATTAAAAGTAAAACTAAAGCAAAAATATTGTTTCATAGCTGTGGTTCAGCAAGAGCTTTTATTCCGGACTTTATTGATGCAGGAATAGACATCCTCAATCCTATCCAACCTTCTGCAGCGGATATGAATTTAAAGGAGATCAAGAAGGAATTTGGAAAATACCTGTGTTTTCATGGAGGAATTGATGTACAGAGGGTGTTATCAGGAGGATTGAAAGAAATTGAAGAGAATATAAAAGAAATTATAGGAATTATGTCCATAGGTGGAGGTTATATATTAGCGCCAACACATAATATACAACCGGATATACCCCCGGGAAATATTGTTGCCATGTATAAATATGTTAGGAAGTATGGGAAGTATCCAATAGAAACGAATATTGGCAATTAATTTTTACCGGTCGGTGTTACTAAAATATATTCTACTGCTACGGAGATTTTAATAAAAACTTAAAAAATTTTGCGTATTCTTTTTTAATATATTTTCAATATCCGTTATTTCTGCACCTGAACGGGAAAGTCTTTCTGCAATTCTTCTGAAAAATCCTGCCAGACCGCCCTGTTTACTTATTTCACTCCATGTAGAGTTATTCACCGGATCGGTTCCTATCATAATTGAACTGCTGTAACCCAGCCTGATCATCTCAATAAGTAGCGGCCATAAATTTTTTTCCGGATCATATTTATCCCTGTTAAAAGTATCATATTCAAGGTAAATCGATTTATCTGCCAGGGCTTTATGTAGTTTGATATCGGCCCTTTTATCCATATGACAGAGCATTATTTTTGAAAAAGGGATTTCTTTTTTTTCAAAAAGATTTATAAGTTTTTCCACTTCCAGACCTCTGTCAGTATGGACCACCAGAGGTGACCCGGTTATCAGGGATGCATCTATTGCTGCTTCAGTCAGTATTCCGTATTGACCTTCCAGAGTACCTGTAAATGCGATTTTAATTGCACCGGCTTTTATCTGATTATTCTTGTTATGGGAATCAGGTGTTTCGGTCATTTTATTTCTGACTTCGTCTTCAAAAAAAGAAGCAGCATCTTTTTTACTCATTTTCCATAATCTTGAATCAATACCATAAAATTCTTTTTTGTAAAATCCTGTAACAGAAATAATATTAACGCCGGTTGATTCTGATAGTTCCAGTAACTTATTAACATTTCTGCCGCAGCCCTGGGTCATACAATCAATTACTGCGGCACGGCCCTCAGAAATATTCATTACCGGTTCACTTTTAAATTTTTTTAACTCATTTTCCAGCAGAGAGAAGTCATCCAGTCTAAACTGCTCATATTCTTGTTTATTTTCAGTATCGATCCATAAATGAGAGTGTGAATCAATGATCCCAAGAAGGTCTTTTTTTATCATTCCTTTTACTGTTTGTGCATAATCTTCCATAGTAAAATAAAATATTTAACCTTTTAGTTTTTCTGGATCTAATTTATTGTCAAAATAGACATAATAATGCAATTACATCTTTTATATTCTTATATTAAAGACTTTAAT
>Ga0163209_1000222_pt1 | contig 23684 bp, 23 predicted proteins | sample Kivu_160m_FD_113538 | JGI IMG/M metagenome (GOLD analysis project Ga0163209, IMG submission 113538) | Freshwater microbial communities from Lake Kivu, Western Province, Rwanda to study Microbial Dark Matter (Phase II) - Kivu_160m | ecosystem: Environmental > Aquatic > Freshwater > Lake ...
GACCAGGTCCTCCCAGTTGCGCTGTCGCGCAGTCGCAGCGCGCGGCGCGTCGCGGTCTCTTCTCGGTCGATCCGGCCATCGCTTTCGGCAGCGATTCGGCCGGGCAAATAATCATATCTGAAATCCACAAAGGAGCCTGCCTTGATCACTTGCCCGAACTGCGGTAATCAAGTCCGTGAAAGCCAGCAATTCTGCGGCAGTTGTGGAACTGACGTGCAGGCCGCGCTCGCCGCCGCGTCGCCGGTCGCCCCGCCGGCCGAAGAACACACCGAAACCCCCTATGCCTACTCCCAGCCCTCGGGCTATGGATACAATTATCAGCCGCCCCCGCCAACGAGCGGCGGTAGCAGAATCGTGATCATCGGCCTTGTCGCCGTCCTGCTTGTTTGCTGCGTCTTTGCGTGTGGGCTTGTGTTTGGCTTTGAAATCATTCCGGACATCCTGGGATTGGGCAGCAGCTCGGCTGCACCCAAGCCGGCAACTCCAACGCCGACCAGTCTGTTGCCGATCATCCGGCTCTTCATCGGATAATCCAACGGCGAATGATGAAAGACGAATAGCCAATCTCCCCGGCGGACTGGCGGTCGTCTTTCGTCCGTCGTCCTCCGTCATTCTGAATGACTCCCGAACAAGTCTCCTCGATCTACAAACAGGGTCAGAGCGAGACGGTCGCGTTTGATGTCGAATCAGTCTCGCTGAATCGTCTCGCCGAGACGCTGGCCGCGTTCGCGAACGCCAACGGCGGCGTGATGCTGCTGGGCGTCGATCCGCAGGGCGGTGGGGTGCGCGGCGTCCGCTCGATCGACAGCGCGATCGACAAAGCCCTGGCCGCCGGTCTGCGCTGCGAGCCGCCGCTCGTTCTGCCGCGTCCCGAAAGCGCGCCGCTGGAAGACAAGGAAATCCTGCTTATCGAAGTCCCCGCCGGCTTGCCGCATGCGTACGGGCTGCGCGGCAAGTTCCTCACGCGCAGCGGCAAGAAGAACACGGCGCTCGGTCCGCGCCAGTTGCGCCAATTGCTGCGCGAGCGTGGCGAGGCAAGCTTTGAAGCGCTGCCCGCGCCCGGCGCGATGCTGGACGAATTCGACGGCGCGCTGGTGCAAAAGTACACGGCGACATTTCTGGGCGAGCCGGCCCCGGCCAAGAAAGACGCAATCCTCGATCTGCTGCACCGGCGCAATTGCATCCTGAAAGAAGGCAGCGTCTGGCGTCCGACGATTTCGGGATACTTGCTTTTTGGCCACGAGCCGCAGCGCGTTTTCCCAAGCGCGGAAATCTTGCTCGCGCGCTACACCGGCAAGCAGATGTCGGACGAATTCCTACGCGAAATCGTGCGGGGTCCCTTGCCGGAGCAAGTCCGCCGCGCCGAGGCGTGGGTGGTGGCCAACATGCGTAAGGGTTCGCGCATCGACGCGCTGCAGCGCGAAGACCGCGCCGAGTATCCGATTCCAGCCGTGCGGGAAGCCATCGTCAACGCGGTGGCGCACCGCGATTACGCGATTCGCGGCGACGAAATCCGCGTGCTGATGTTCAGCGACCACATCGAGGTCTACAGCCCGGGGCGACTACCCGGTCACGTCACGGTGGACAACATTGTCGAGGAACGCTTCTCGCGCAATGAAGTGATCGCGCAGGTGCTTGCGGACATGGGTTTTATCGAGCGGTTGGGGTACGGGATCGATCGGATGATCCGGCTGATGCGCGAGTGGGGTCTGCCGGCGCCGCGCTTTGCGGAGACCACGAACGGTTTCAAGGTGACCCTGCGCGGCCCTGGAGAGAAACTCGTTGGTGAAGAGGCCGACCGAGGCAAGTGGCGGCATCTCGAGTTGAACGAGCGGCAGCAAGCCGCACTCGAACTCGTTGCCAGGAACCAGCACATCACCAACCGCGAGTACCGCGACCTCTATCCGGAGGTCAGCGAGGAAACCATCCGCCGCGACCTCGCCGATTTGGTGGAGGAAGGCATTCTGCTGAAGATGGGCGACAAGAAGGGGACCTACTATATCCTCAAGTGACTGGAGTGTCATTGTTCCACCGAGCGTTCGCCTTACCGCAGCCGAAATCGATTTGACTCGCCCAAGAATTGATGCTATAATTCTGTCAGTTTATAAGCTCCCATCGTATCGCCTCTCGATGCTTGCCTCATCCCGTTGATGTGGTTCTCCCTTTTCCAAGGATGCAATCGACTAACCCAGAAGCTATCTTAATAGGCCGTTCGCTTGACGCGTGCAACGCGTCCGCCGTACTTGGCGCGCGTTGGCACATGGAGTCCCCGTGGTAGAAACCCTCAATTATTCCGAATTGGACAGCAAAACCCTCACCGAATTGCGCGAAATCGCCAAAGAACAAAGCGTCAGCGGCTATACGCGCCTGAAGAAGACCGATCTCATCTTTCGATTGCTCCGCGCCAAAGCCGAGCGGGATGGACTGATCTTCGGCGGCGGCGTCCTCCAGATCGTGGAAGACGGCATCGGCTTTCTGCGCTCCGATCACCTACTGCCGGGACCGGAGGATGTCTACGTCTCGCAGTCGCAGATTCGCCGCTTTGGGTTGCGCACCGGCGATATGGTCATCGGCCAGGTGCGCCCGCCAAAAGAGACTGAGAAGTATTTCGGCCTCCTGCGTGTCGAAGCCGTCAACGGACTCGACCCCGAAGCCGCCAAAGCCCGCCCCGATTTCGACAAGCTCACGCCGATTTTTCCGAACCAGCAATACAAGCTCGAAACCAAAACCAACATCCTCGCGACGCGTCTGCTCGACATGCTCGCACCGATCGGCAAAGGGCAGCGCGGCTTGATTGTCTCGCCGCCCAAAGCCGGCAAGACGACTATCCTAAAGCAAATCGCCAATGGCATCAGCGAGAACTATCCTGAAACGCACCTGATGGTGGTCCTCATCGGCGAGCGACCAGAAGAAGTGACCGACATGGACCGCTCTGTCGAGGCCGAGGTATTCTCTTCGACCTTTGACGACGTCGTGGAAAACCAGACGCGCGTCGCCGAGATGGCACTCCAGCGCGCCAAGCGATTGGTGGAAGGCGGCAAAGACGTCGTCGTGATGCTGGACTCGATCACGCGCCTTGCGCGCGCATACAACCTCGTCGTCCCGCCGAGCGGACGCACGCTGACCGGCGGCTTTGATCCGGCCGCGCTCTATCCGCCCAAGCACTTTTTCGGCGCGGCACGCAATTTGGAAGAAGGCGGCAGTCTGACGATTATCGGCACCTGCCTGATCGATACCGGCAGCCGCATGGACGATTTGATCTACGAGGAATTCAAAGGCACGGGCAATAGCGAAGTCCACCTCAACCGCAAACTTACCGAGCGACGCGTCTTCCCCGCCATCGACGCCGAACGGTCGAGCACGCGGCGCGAGGAATTGCTCATCGACGAGGAGACGTTGTCGCGCGTGTGGACGCTTCGACGGATGATGGACATGATGGGCGGCGGCCCGGAGGCCATCGAGCCGGTAATTCAACGGCTGATGAAGACGCGCGACAACAAGGAATTCCTCGCTACCTTGAACAAGGATAAACTCTAGGAAATGCGCGACCGCTATCCGTACCGTCTCTCTCTGATCGCGCGCCTCCGTATCTGGTCGGCTCCTTTGCTCCTGCAACTCGGCGACCTGGCCCGCGAGGTTTCAGAAGACATGCCGCTGCTTACGCGCATCGCCTCGCACGTCGGTCTGCTTGTCCTGATGGTCTTGACAATCGCAGCGAGCGGCATCCAGATCACCAGCACGAACGGGAAAGAGGATACGTCCGTCACCGCACAGTCGCCGATAGACACCAGCGAGCTGCCACCTGACACCCCTCTGGAAGATGGCGGTGCTCTATTTCGATCTCCCATCCCGTTAACGAACGCGCCCAAGCGCATCCGGCGCGATGTCGTCAAATACACCGTCCAGTCTGGCGACACCGTTAGCGACATTGCGGATGAATACGAAGTGAGCGCGGACTCGATCCTCTGGGCGAATCCCAAGCTGGAAGACAATCCCGATATGCTCTCGGTGGGACAGGTCATCAACATCCCGCCCGTGTCGGGCGTCCTCTATACGGTGGCTAATGGCGACACGCTGAGCAGTATTGCCGCCAAATTCAAGGGCAAAAAACCGGCGGATACGATCATCAAGGACACGGCAAACCTCGAATTCAATCAGGCATTACACGATCTCAAGTCGCCGGGCTATGCGCTCACAATCGGGCAATTCCTGATGGTTCCGGGCGGTACCAAGCCGTACATCCCACGCTATGTAAACGCCTACAGCGGGCCGATTCCCGCCACGGCCGCGCGCGGCACCGGCAATTTCGGCTGGCCCGTCTCCGGCCGGATCACTCAGAAATTCTGGTCGCATCATCCCGGCATCGACATCGGCGCGCCCAAGGGCACGCCAGTCTATGCCGCAGACTCTGGCTATGTGGTAACCGCCGGGTGGGACCAAGAACGGGTCAGTTATGGTTTTATGATTCTGATCAACCATGGAAATGGCTATATCACACGATACGCACACCTGAGTGCGTTCAACGTTGAGGTTGGCGATTCGGTGAAGAAAGGGCAGATCATCGGACGGGTCGGAAGCACCGGCAATTCCACGGGGCCGCACTTGCATTTTGAAATCATCAAGAATGGCGAGCGCCGCAATCCGTTTGGCTTTCTGCCCGGCAGCTAACTTCGCGCCACCAGCAATCGACGCGGGGCGATTTTCCCCGCGTCTTTTTATAGGGAGCCACCATGCGCGGATCATGGCGCATCAGCCGAATTATGGGCATCGACCTTGGCGTTGACGCCAGCTGGTTCATCATCGTATTTCTGCTGATTTACACGCTTGGCTTTGTCGAATTTCCGCACGAATTGCACCCGCGCTCGTTCATCGCGCGCGCGGATGTCGTTTCCGTTACGCTCGGCATCGCGGCGTGCTTGCTGCTGTTCGGCTCCGTACTCGCCCACGAGCTTTCACATTCCTGGATGGCGATTCAACGGGGCATCCCGGTCACGCGGATCACTTTGTTCATTTTCGGCGGCGTCGCACAGATTGCCAAGGAGCCGGATCGCCCAGCCACCGAATTCCTCATCGCGATCATGGGACCGCTGATGAGTCTGGCGCTCGCCGCCGTCTTCGGCGCGGCATGGCTGTGGCTGCGCGTCATCGAGTCAACGCAATTTCTCGGCGTCTCGCTGACGCCGTTGATTCTCCTGAGCTCTTTTCTGGCCCAGGTCAATGGACAACTGGCGCTCTTCAATCTCGCGCCCGGTTTCCCATTGGATGGCGGGCGCGTCTTTCGCGCGATTCTGTGGGGAGCATCCCACAACCTCCGCCGCGCGACCTGGTGGGCCACCCGCGTGGGCCAGGTCATCGCGTTCATCCTGATCGGCATCGGCGCCTGGCTCTTTTTGTCTGAGTTCAACGGCGGCGGCATCTGGCTCGCGCTCGTCGGCTTCTTCCTTTGGAACGCGGCCGGCGAGGGATATCGCCAGACGGTTTTGATGGAAACGCTGCGCGGCGTGACAGTCAGCCAACTGATGACGCGCGAGGTCCAAACGGTCCTGCCGGACTTGGCGCTCGCTGAGTTTGTCGACCATTACCTCCTTCCCAAACGCGAACAGACCTTCGCGGTGTGTGACGACGATGGATTCCGCGGAACGATTTCGTCGGAGAACGTCAAGCGCGTGCCGTCCTCAGAGTGGGGAATGCGGCGCGTGCGTGACGTCATGACCCCCCGCGACGCGCTCGGCTTCCTTTCGCCCGAGGAAACAGCCGCTACTGCGATGGCGAGATTGTCTGCCGGCGACGCCGGTGAATTGCCCGTCCTGGATGCCGGGCAACTCACCGGTTTTATCGGCCGCGCGGAGTTGTCGCGCTTCTTGCGCCTCAAATCAGAGTTGGAACGCGTTTGACCTTGCTTTTTTCATGATTCGGTATATAATGTCACAGGTTATGACCAGATCGAGTGAGCGACTCGATCCTCCATGTACGTTTTAGCGAGAGGCGCGAGTGCGCGAGACTGTCGGCCCGATCGCCCTGATCATCCAACTTGGCGCGACGATTGTCGTTGCGACGATCCTGCCGTTACTGATCGGGATTTGGTTGGATAATCAACTGAAGACGGCACCCTGGATCACATTGGTTGGTCTCGGCGTGGGCATAATTGCCGCAATGACAGCGGTCTACACGACTATCACATCGATGTATGAGAAGCTGGGTTGAGTCCCGCCAGGTTTTGTGGAGACTCCGCGAGGCGGCGGAGTCCTGGGCGAAGCGACATTTCGCTGTTTGTCTCCCCAGCAGGTAATTTGCGGCACACTACCCTCGGAGGCGCCCAGTGTCGAAAGCTTGGCTGTACATCCTCGTCGCGATCATAGCAGTTGTCTTGATCGTTGTCATCCGAATCAATTTCCCCTTTGACATTGCCGCCATCAAGGTCGCAGCCGAACCACTCCCTGGGCTGGTGATCCCCATCCCCGGTTTCCCGATTCCCGTGACGAACTCGCTGCTTGCCACGTGGGTCACCATGGCGCTGCTCGTTCTATTTGCACTGTGGGTTCGATCCGGCCTGCAGACGATTCCGACCGGCAAACAGAATGTCGCAGAAATGTTGGTCGAGGCGCTGTACGGCTTGACCGAAAGCGTGGGGGGACCCAAGTGGGCTCCCACCTTTTTCCCGATCATTGCGACGATATTCCTCTTTGTCCTGCTCTCCAATCTGCTCGACCCGCTGGCCCCATTGCTTGCAGCGGTCGGCATCAAAGAAATCGTAGACGGCAAGGAAGAGATCATTCCGATCCTGCGTTCACCGAGCACCGATTTGAATTTCACGGTCGGGCTTGCTCTGATTTCAGTCGCGCTCACGCAGTTCTATGGCATCCGGGCAAACGGCTTGTTCGGCTACATCGGTAAATTCATCAACGTCAGCGGGTTCGTCAAGTTCTTCCAGGCGCTGACCGGACGTCGCCAGGGCAACCCTGCCGGCATCTTGTTCCTCGGGCTAATCGATTTCATTATGGGCATCATCGAGCTGATCAGCGAAGTCGCCAAGATCCTTTCGTTCTCGTTCCGACTTTTCGGCAACATCTTTGCAGGCGAGGTTTTGCTGCTCGTCATTCCGTTCCTGCTTTCTTTTCTCGTCCCGTTGCCATTTTTCGGGCTGGAGCTTTTCGTTGGATTCATCCAGGCCTTTGTCTTTGCCGTTCTGACGTTGGCTTTTCTGTCTACGGCTACGCTGAGTCACGGCGGCGAGCACGAAGCTCACTAGCTGACCAGGCATTCCCAATTCGGATTTCAATGATCTAAACAACCCGTATTCTGGAGGAGTTTCATGGACATCAATTCCGCACGATTACTCGCCGCAGGGCTTGCCATCGGCTTGGGCGCGGTTGGCCCCGGGATCGGCATGGGCTTGCTCGTCAACGGCGCGCTGCAATCCATCGGGCGTAATCCGGAAGCTCAGGGACCGATACAGATCAACATGTTCATCGGCATCGCGTTCACCGAAGCCCTGACCATCTATGCGCTCGTGGTCGCGCTGATTCTGCTGTTCGTCGTCAGCGGCAAGTAATCTGTCGACGCGACTCGATCCTGGATGGAGCGCGTGTCACCGCGCGATTTCACGCCGGAGGATAGCTTATGGAAGCGCTTGGGATTAGCCCCAACCTTCTCCTGACTCAGATTCTCAACTTTATCATTCTGTTCGTGCTTCTGCGGGTATTGCTTTACAAGCCAATTCTGGGCATGCTTGAATCGCGCAAGCAGAAGATCCAGGAAAGCCTGGATTACGCGGAGCGCGTCAAGCGCGAAGCCGCTGAGCAACAGAAGGAATTCGACCGTAAACTGGAGGAGGCACGCCGTGAGATGCAGGCTGCCGTAGCAACCGCGGCTCAGTCGGGCGAGAAAGAGCGCGAGGCCATCCTCGCGCAGGCACGCGAGGATGCACGGAAGATGATCGACCAGGCCAAAGGTCAGATCGAATACGAGCGGAAACAAATGCTGTCTGGTTTGCGGGACGAGGTGGTACGACTGTCTCTCCTCGCCGCGCAAAGAGTCGTCAGCCAATCGCTGGACGATCAAGCCCATCGTCAGTTGGTCAAAGATTTTCTCGCACAGACGGACGAACTGGGCAAGCAGAATTAGAGGTACCATCGTGGCAAACGAACGACCATCTGAAATCTACGCGCAAGCCGTTTTCGACGAAGCGATGGCGGGTTGGCTAACCCCACTCAAGGCCATTGCTGCATCCCTTGCGCAAGCTGGCTTGACGGACCAATTGGACGATGCCGGCCTGGCCTTTTCAAAAAAGCAGGAAATGCTGCGCTCTCTCTTCCCTCCCGACGCGACAACCGAGGTACAAAACCTGGTTCTTTTGCTGGCCAGCAAAAATGAAGTCCATCTCTTACCCGAAGTTATTGGTGACCTTGATCGGCACGCCCAACGCGGCGCCGCGGTTACCGTGACCAAGGTGACCAGCGCCGTATTGCTCACAGAATCTGAAAAACAAACCCTGGAAACCCAACTGCGCAAGCAGTTTCGCGACCAACTCGTTTTTGAGTATTCAGTCGATCCGGACATCCTGGGCGGCGTTATCGTGCGCGCCGGCGACAAGGTGATCGACGGCAGCGTGTCCGGAAAGCTTGCGGCACTAAAAGAAAGATTAAAGTAACAAGTTAAAAGGCAAAAGTGCAAGCCGATGAATTCACTTTTAGCTTTTCACTTTTGACTTGACACTTGGAGGACCGATGGCTTTACGCGTTGAAGAGATCACCGCACAAATTAGAAAGCAAATCGAAACATTCAAGCCGCCGCTGGAAGCTGTGGACGTTGGCACCGTCGTCGAGGTGGGCGATGGTATCGCGCACGTCAACGGATTGGGCAATGTGATGGCCGGCGAACTGGTCGAATTCGTCAAAAACGGCGTCCTCGGGCTGACGCTCAATCTGGAAAAGGACACGATCGGTGTCGTCATCATGGGCGAGTACGCCGATTTGCGCGAGGGCGACCTGGTCAAGAGCACCGGGCGGATCGCGTCCGTGCCGGTGGGCGAAGGTGCGATCGGACGCGTCGTCAACGCGCTCGGGCAACCCATCGACGGCAAGGGACCGATTGAGGCAACCAAATTCCGGCCGGTCGAACGCATCGCGCCGAACGTCATCCAACGCCAGCCAGTCGAGCAGCCAGTCCAGACCGGCATCAAATCCGTCGACTCGATGATCCCCATCGGACGCGGTCAGCGCGAGCTCATCATCGGCGACCGTCAGACCGGCAAGACCGCGGTGGCCATTGACGCTATCATCAACCAACGCGGGCAAGACATGGTCTGCATCTACGTCGCCGTCGGGCAAAAGCTTTCGACGATCGCTCAGGTCGTCAACACCTTGGAAGAGCACGGCGCGATGGAATACACCATCGTCGTCGCGGCAAGTTCATCCGATCCCGCAGCGCTCCAGTACATCGCTCCATACGCCGGCTGCGCGATGGGCGAGGAGGTGATGGAGAACGGCGTCAAGATCGGAGGCAAGGAAATTCGCGATGCGCTGATCGTCTACGACGATTTGTCGAAACATGCGTGGGCGTACCGCCAGGTTTCCCTCTTGCTCCGCCGCCCGCCCGGACGCGAGGCGTACCCCGGCGACGTCTTCTATCTCCATTCGCGCCTGCTCGAGCGTGCCGCGCACCTATCGAAGGAACGGGGCGGGGGTTCACTGACCGCGCTGCCGATCATCGAAACGCAAGCGGGTGATGTCTCCGCCTACATTCCGACAAACGTCATTTCGATTACCGACGGGCAGATTTACCTGGAGAGCGACCTGTTCTACGCCGGCATCCGGCCGGCGCTGAACGTCGGAATCAGCGTTTCGCGCGTGGGCGGCAAGGCGCAGACGAAAGCGATGCGCCAGGTGGCCGGCAGAATGAAACTCGACCTCGCGCAGTTCCGCGAGCTTGCCGCGTTCGCGCAGTTCGGCTCTGACCTGGACAAGGCGACACGCGATCAGCTGGAGCGCGGGCAACGCCTGACCGAGCTATTGAAGCAGCCGCAGTACGAGCCGATGCGGCTGGACCATCAGGTGATGATCATTTACGCGGCGACGAACGGCTACCTGGACGATGTGCCCATCGACAAAGTACGCGCGTTCGAGGCCGCCTTCGTCAAGTTCATGGATGTCAGCCATTCAGAAGTCGGCGAAAAGATCGTCTCCGCGCGCGTCATCGATTCGGATATCGAAGCTGCGCTGAAAAAAGCGCTCCAGGAATTCAAGGTCGCCGGCGCGTACTAGAATTGCAGATTGCAGATTGCTGATTGCCGATTAAGTCCAGATTCAACTCCAAACGGAAAATCTGAAATCTGCAATCTCAAATCTGAAATCTGTGGGAGAAGTTGTGAGAATCAGCAAATTAACATGGATTATTGTGCTCATCGGATTAACGATTGGATTGGACGCGTGCAGTGGGTCGCCAGCCCAGACACCGTCTCCAACCCGTGCGGCAACGCAGACCCCGTGGATCATCTATGTCCCAGTGACATCGACGCCTGAGCCGGCCACGGTGACGCCGCTGCCGACGGTTACAGCTGCGGGGCCCGCGCGCGCTCCGACAAAACCACCTGCAACGCGACCACCTGCGACAAAGGCGCCGCCAACGGCAGCGCCGGCCGCTGCGGCGCCCACGGCCAGCCCTGCGCCGGCGTGTAATCTAGGTACAGCCAGGCCAACCTTTCCTGAAAATGGCTCACCGCGATCCGCCAACGGCGCGATCATCTTCAAATGGGATCCACCCGGTACGCTCAGCGGGATCGGCGATTCGCATGTGGGGTATATGATTCAAATGCAATCTCGTCGGGGCGGTCAGCTGTACAATGGTGACACCGTCTACGTTTCACACAACAAGTACTTCCAGGACAGCCAGTTCACATACGATCGACGCGCGGTGGCAAGCCTGGCCGGCGGCGACACCGCCACCCTGACATGGAACGTAACCGTCGTAAAGACCAGCGGCAGTTTCAACGACAACGACTATACCGTTCGACCTCCGGATTTGATCAAGTGCGGTTCGCCAAGCGAAGATTTGCAGGTTCAACTAATCTATAATCAGTGATAGCGTTCGCACGACCAGAAGGGAAGGACAACCATGAACAAAGCGCTCTTGTTTACTATCGTTCTCGTCGTTTCGGTATTCATCGTCGGCTGCAGTTCAGCAACGCCAACGCATGTACCGACACAGCCCCCCCAGGTCATCACCGTGGTCGTGACGGCGACGCCGCCGCCTGCAACCGCGACCTCGGCCGCGCCCAGCATCTCGCCGCTGCCGACCGTGGGCCTGACTGAAACGGTGCAAGCCGCGACGCCAACCCAAGCCGCCATCGCTGCCGGCACACCGAAACCATCGGCAACAAAGAAACCCGCCGCGCCGGCCGCTACCGTGACCCCATCGCCGCTTCCGCTAACATCGCCTGCCCCCGTATTGATCAGACCGAACTTCAATCCCGACACCGGGCAGAAGGATGAGCGCCATTCACCGTCCGACGCTTTGGTGTTTGAGTGGCAATCCATCTCGCCGCTCACAGCTAATGTATGCTACATGATTCGCGTTGACTTTGTTCCTACCAACGGTCAACCCAGCCTGGGCGATGCCTTCTTGCAGTGCGATCCCAACGAGACGCAAAAAGCCCAATCCCGGGCGGTTCAATTTACAATGTTCAAACCCGGCAGCAGTGGACTTAATTATTCCGGCTTGCTGCCGAATCCGCCTACGGATTTATGGGTCAAGTGGTATGTCACCGTTGTCGCAGATCAAGGTCCTGGATCAGGCCCCACCGATATCGCCACTGGAGTTCGACACAAAGTCGTACCCCTCAGCCCGAAGAGCGATACGTTCCAATTCCTTCTCAAGAATACCGGATCGTAATCCAGACCGAGGATCGAATTGCCTTCACCACGCGCAATCCAACGGCGTATCAAAAGTATCCGCAACATCGCTCAGGTGACGCGCGCGATGGAAATGGTTGCCGCGTCCAAAATGCGGCGCGCGCAGCAATCCACGCTCGCCAGCCGCCCGTACGCGGACAAGTCGTGGGAGATGTTAACCTTCCTCGCGTCCCAGCCAGGACGCAGCAAGTTGCTCCATCCGCTGCTGGAGGAACGCGCGGCGATCAAGAGCATCTTGGTTATCTTGATGACCTCAGACCGAGGTCTATGCGGTGCTTACAACGTCAATATCGTCCGAACGGCGACAGAATTCGCCGTCAAGCAAGACAAACCGGTCCGATTCGTCGCGATCGGGCGGCGCGGCAGCAGTTTCGCGGCACGCTATGGCAAAGAAATTGTCGCCGAGTTCACCGGCTTGAGCGAACGCCCTTCCATCGTGGACGTGGGCCCGATCTCGAAGATCGCCATCGAAGAGTTCGTCACGGGACGTGCAGATCAAGTCTATCTGGCGTACACCCAATTCGTGAACACGCTCAACCAACGCCCGATCACCCGCCTCCTCCTGCCCATCCACCCGGCGGTCGAACGCGGAGAAGGCGCGGGCGCGGTGTATCTGTACGAACCGGATCCCGAGACGATTCTTGCCTCGGTGTTGCCTCGCTTTACCGAGATGCAAATCTACCAGGCGCTTCTGGAATCGGTAGCCAGCGAACAGTCCGCGCGCATGGTGGCGATGCGCAACGCAACCGAAAACGCGCACGAGTTGATCGGCGACTTGACGCTAGCGATGAACAAGGCGCGCCAGGCGAGCATTACCAAAGAGATACTTGAAATCGCCGGCGGCGCTGAAGCGCAGAGGCAAGCGCGAACGACACAATGAATTCAAAATTCTAAATTCGGAATTCGGCGGGGGGATCTTGAATTCAGAATTTCGAATTACGAATTGCGAATTCTGTTTGGAGGACGGAATGGCCAAAGGCTCGATAGGGCGAGTAATGCAAGTGACGGGTCCCGTGGTAGACGTGGAATTCCGCGCAGGCGAACTGCCTGAAATCTACCATGCCCTGGAAATCCAGATGGACGGCAAGAAGCTCGTCCTCGAAGCGCAGCAACATCTGGGCGATAATAGCGTGCGGACCGTCGCGATGGATAGCACAGACGGACTGCGTCGTGGGATGCAAGCCGTTGACACTGGACAAGCGATCAGCGTGCCCGTCGGGCCGGCCGGCTTGGGCAGAATCTTCAACGTCGTGGGCGAAGCGATCGACGAGGCGGGGCCAGTTAACGCGGACAAGTATTACCCTATTCACCGCTTACCGCCGCCCTTCGAAGAGCAAGTCACCACACCGCAATTCTTTGAAACCGGTATGAAGGTCATCGACCTGGTTGCCCCGTTCACCAAGGGCGGTAAGATCGGGGTCTTTGGCGGCGCGGGCGTGGGTAAGACCACTGTCATCCAGGAATTGATCCGTACGGTCGCCACCGAGCACGGCGGCTACTCGGTCTTCTGCGGCGTCGGCGAACGCTCGCGGGAAGGCAACGACCTTTGGCTGGAGATGAAAGCTTCCGGCGTTATCGACAAGACCGTGATGGTCTTTGGTCAAATGAACGAACCGCCGGGCGTCCGCCTGCGCGTCGGTTTGACCGGCTTGACGATGGCTGAGTATTTCCGTGATGAAGGGCGCGATGTGCTGCTGTTCATCGATAATATTTTCCGTTTCGTGATGAGCGGCTCAGAAGTGTCGGCCCTCTTGGGACGCATGCCGAGCGCGGTCGGCTATCAACCCACCCTCGCGCAGGAAATGGGCGAGCTGCAAGAGCGCATCACTTCGACCAAGCGCGGCTCCATCACGTCGATGCAGGCGATCTACGTGCCCGCCGACGACTATACCGATCCCGCGCCGGTCGCGACGTTCGCGCACCTCGACGCGACGATTTCACTCGAGCGCGCGATCTTTGAGAAGGCGATTTTCCCGGCGGTCGATCCGCTCGCTTCGACCTCACGCATTCTCGACCCGCGCGTCGTCGGCAGCGAGCACTACGAGGTCGCCCGCGGCGTGCAGCGCGTGCTGCAGCGGTACAAAGACCTGCAGGACATCATTGCCATCCTCGGCATCGAGGAGTTGAGCGAGGACGACAAGCTGACCGTCGCCCGGGCGCGCAAGATCGAGAAATTCCTGTCCCAGCCGATGCGCGTCGCCGAGGCGTTCACCGGCCGCCCCGGTGTCTACGTTCCGATCAAGGATACGGTGCGCGGCTTTAAGATGATTCTCGACGGACAACTGGACGAAATCCCCGAGCCGTACTTTTACATGCGCGGCACAATCGACGAAGTCCAGGAAATGTACCGCCAAGGGAAATTGTAAGGCGTTAGGCAATGCCAAAAATCAAACTCGATATCGTGACCGCAGAGCGCCAGGTCCTCAGCGAAGAGGTGGATTACGTCAGCGCTCCTGGGATCGACGGCGTGCTGGGCATCCTCCCACGCCACGCGCCGCTCGTCACCGCGCTGAGTTTCGGCGAACTGCGTTACCAAAAGGATGGCAGCGAGTTTTCCTTCGCGATTGGCGGTGGGTTTATGGAAGTCCGCCCGGATAAGGTGACCGTGCTTGCTGACACAGCCGAGCACGCCGATGAGATCGACGAAATGCGCGCCGAGCAAGCGCGCGAGCGGGCGCGCCAACTCCTCCAGGAGAAACCACGCGCCGATGTCGAATTCGCGCGCATCGAACAATCACTCCGGCGCGCGGAACTGCGCCTGCGCGTGGCCAGGCGCAAGCGCGGCGGCAAACGGACACTGGAGACTGGAGAGGGTTAGAGTGGCTCTGTTCGTCCGACGGATCGGGATCGATCTCGGAACAGTCAACGTCTTGGTATATGTCAGCGGGCGGGGAATCGTATTGTCAGAACCCTCGCTGGTCGCGCTGGCGTTGGCCGATTCCAAGATCGTCGCGCTGGGCGAGGAAGCCAAAGCCATGCTGGGACGCACGCCGGAGAGCATTGAAGTGATGCGTCCGATGCGCGACGGCGTCATCGCGGACTATATGGTCACCGAGGCGATGCTGCGCTATTTTATCTACAAGGTCTGCGGGCGCTTCCAATTGATGCTGGGGGGAAAACCAGACATTTCGATCAGCGTCCCCGTGGGCGTGACGAGCGTCGAAGAGCGCGCCGTGCACGATGCCGCGATTGCCGCCGGCGGCCGCTCCGCCCACCTGGTGCCGGAGCCGTTTGCCGCCGCGTTGGGGGCGGGCTTGCCCATTCACACTCCGACGGGCAACATGATCGTCGACGTCGGCGGCGGCGCAAGCGAAGCCGCGGTCATTTCAATGAACGGGATGGTCGTGTCCAGTTCGGTGCGGGTGGCCGGATTGAAAATCGACGAGGCGATCACGACGTACATTCGCAAGAAATACAATTTGATGATCGGCGAGCAGACGGCGGAAGACATCAAGATTCAGATCGGCAGCGCGCTCCCGATGGAAGAGGAAATGGCCATAGAAGTCCGCGGACGCGACCAGGTTGCCGGACTGCCGCGCACGATCCGCGTCACCTCGAGCGAGATCACCGATTCGATTTCGGAACCGCTGACCGCGATCTCCGGTGTCGTCCGCTCGGTGCTTGAAAAAACGCCGCCCGAACTTGCGTCAGACATCATCGACCGCGGGATGGTGCTGGTGGGCGGCGGCGCGCTCCTTCGCAACATGGACCGCTTTTTGACCAAAGAGACCGGCGTGCCTTGCTTTGTCGCCGAGAATCCGATGGGCTGCGTTGCGATGGGCGCGGGGAGAGCGCTGGAGCAGTTGGAAATGCTGAAACAGAGCATGCCGCAGCTGTAAGGCAAGAACGAAAAACATGGACAAAAAAGGAGTCGGCGATTCTTGCGGTTGACTCCTTTTTACTTTCGTCTTTCAGCTTTTCACTTTACAAATAGTACGCCATATTCTGCAACCCGATGACCGGATCGATATGATACACTCGAACATTCGGCGGCACATTGAGTGTGATGGGAGCATAATTGAGAATCGCGCAGATGCCAAGCTCGACTAGCTTTGCAGCGACCGTAGCTGCCGCGTCCGCTGGCACGGCCAGAATCGCCACTCGAATCGTCTTCTCGCGCACGAGACGCGGTAATTCTGCCATATCCTGCACGTGTAGATCGCCGACTGCTGTGCCGATCTTCTTGGGCGCGTTGTCGAAGATCGCGACGAGGCGAAAACCTTGCTGTTCGAAACCTTGATAGTGTGCGAGCGCGCGACCCAGGTCGCCCGCGCCAATGAGCGCGACATCCCAGACGCGATCGACATGCAGGATCTGCCGCAACTGCTTTATCAGATAATCGATCGCGTAGCCGGTCCCCTGCTTGCCGAACCCGCCAAAATAGGACAGATCCTTGCGGATTTGCGCCGAAGACAGCCCGAGGCGATCCGCCAATTCCTGAGACGAAGTGATCGCCTTGTCTTCCTTCTTGAGGAATTCGAGCATCCGCAGGTAAAGCGGCAAGCGATCGACGACAATTTCAGGCACCTGATCCTGAGACATGCGCCCCTCCTCCACTCATCGTGAAATCGAGCGCAATCTATCATATCATATTTCGGCTCACTTGTAAATCGACTGATGCGAAAGTTAGACAAAAGCGACGATGCGTGACGAATCCCTATTCTTTGACGAAGCCAAGATCTTTGTCCAGGCAGGCGACGGCGGCAACGGCTGTGTCAGCTTCCGCCGCGAAAAGTACGTCCCGCACGGGGGACCCAACGGGGGCCATGGCGGTAAAGGCGGCGACGTCATCCTTGTGGTCAACCCGCGGCTGAACACGCTGCTGACCTTCCACAAGCGCATCCATTTCCGCGCCGGGCGCGGCGCGCACGGACAGGGGAACAACAAGCAGGGCAAGAGCGGGGACGATCTTCTGGTCCGCGTTCCGCCGGGTACGGTCGTGCGCGACGCAGAGACCGGCGAGCTGATCGCTGATTTGGTGAGCGCGGAGGATCGCGTGATCGTCGCGAAGAGCGGGCGCGGCGGACGCGGCAATTCTGCGTTTGCCAGCTCAACCAACCAGGCCCCGCGCTGGGCGGAAAAAGGCGAACCGGGCCAAACGCGCTGGATCTTGCTCGAACTGAAATTGCTCGCGGACGTCGGGATCATCGGCTTGCCGAACGCGGGCAAGTCAACGCTGCTCGCTTCCGCCACCGCCGCGCGGCCCAAGATCGCGGACTATCCGTTCACCACACTAATACCCAACCTCGGCGTCGCGGTGGTTGACGACCGCGAAATGGTGCTGGCCGATATCCCCGGCTTGATCGAGGGCGCGCACGCGGGCGCGGGTCTAGGCGACAAGTTCCTGCGCCACATCGAGCGAACACGCGTGCTGATTCACCTGCTCGACGGCGCGCTCGACGATCCCCTCGCCGCGTTTGAGACCATCACCCGCGAACTTGAGGAATACGATCCTCGGCTCGCCGCCAAGCCGCAGATCGTCGCGCTGAACAAGATCGATTTGCCGGACGCGCAGGCGCGCTGGGCGCAGATCCAGAAATCGATGGCGAAACGCGGGCTGGCTGCTTTTGCCATCTCCGCCGCGACCGGGCAAAACGTGCGCGACTTGCTCCGCGCGGCTGCCGACAAACTCTTCGAAATACCTCGCGAATTGCCGAGCGTCGAAGAAGAAATACCGGTGATCCGCCCCGGGCAAGACGAGACGGCGTTCGAGATTTCGCGCGAGGGACATGCATTTCGCGTGCGCGGCAAGAAAGTCGAACGGGTCGTCGTGATGACGAATTTCGATCAGGCGGAGGCCGTCTTGCGCTTGCACCGCGTCTTCCAGGCGATGGGAGTCACCGCCGCGCTGGAGCAAGCGGGGGTGACGGAGGGAGATAAGGTGCGGATTGGAGAGGTAGAGTTGGAATGGCGGGAGTAGGAATCGGCGTGCTCGGCGGCACGTTCGACCCGCCTCACAATGGGCATCTCGGGATTGCCCAGGAGGCGCTGACGCACCTGGGGCTGGCGCAGGTCGTCTTTGCCCCCACACGCCGTCAGCCGCTCAAACTGGGGAACGCGATCACGCCCATCGAGCACCGTCTCGCGATGGTACGCCTCGCGATTGCCGGGAATCCGCGCTTCACTCTCTCCCGCGTCGACGTTGACCGGGAAAGCCCCACCTACACCGTCGATACGATTCGCCTGCTGCGCAAGGAATGGGGCGAAGAGACAAATCTCTATTTCATCATGGGGCTGGATTCACTCGCGAATATCCTGGCATGGCGCACGCCGGACAAGTTGATCCAGTTGTGCTGCCTCGCCGTGTTCAATCGTCCCGGCTTTACCGCTGACCTCGGCGCGCTGGAGGAAAAGCTGCCGGGCTTGAGCGAGCGCGTCATTATGATTCCGTCCCCCGCGCTCAATATCGCGGCAAGCGATTTGCAGAATCGCGTGCGCGCCGGGCAATCGATCAAGCATCTCGTGCCCGACGCAGTTGCCGCGTACATCGCGGAGCATGGATTGTATCGCGACGCAACGTAGCGGCAAACCGGCGCCCTGCCCCCATGTCATTGCGAGCGAAGTGATGCAATCCCCTAATTCCTCAGAGATTGCTTCGTCGCAGTCCATCGCCTTCGCTCAGGACCGCTCCTCGCAATGACACGCTGAACAGTTACCTCAACTCAAAAATCGCGATTGACACGCGCAGGTTTTCCCCTAACCGTGCCGCACGCAGGGCGCGGTTGGATTCCCCCAGATAGATCGACCGCGCGATTCTGATTTTCTCCCGCCCACAAAGATCGATGAAATCGTGCACGGTCAGCGGGCGTGCGCGCGGGGAGGTGTCCCACCGCTGTGGCAGCCCCGGCGCCAGCGGCATGCGTCCGCTGAACAGCAAGTCGAGCCGACAGCGCCAATGCCCCCAGTTCGCGAAGCTGACAATCGCGCGTCGACCGACGCGCAGCATCTCGCAGATGATAAACGGCGGATCGTCGAGATACGGCAGCGTCTGGCTGAGGATGACCGTATCGAAGGATTTGTCGGGGTAGTCGCCGAGACCCTCGTCGAGGTTGCCCTGACGCACGCTCAACCCCTTGCCGACGCACGCCAGCACGCCCGGCTCCGATAACTCGATACCGCGGCCTGTGATCTGCCGTACGTCGATGAGGTAACGCAGGAGCGTGCCATCGCCGCAGCCGAGGTCTAGCACCTTCTCCCCGGACGCGACCAGTTCAGCAATCGCCAACAGGTCGGCGCGCAAACCAGCCGCAATATTCACATCACTCATAGCCACAAAAAGCCCGCCGCGAAGACGCGAAGAACGCAAAGGTTTTTCGTTATTTCTTCATCCTCTGCGCCTTCGCGGTTCAATGTGTTAGCGCGCGGATGTAACGTCGATTCCATGATGCGCGACGACACGACCGAGAAAGTCGGAAATCAGTTGTGTCATTGTCTCCACCTCAAGCAGGAACGCATCGTGTCCCCAGGTCGATTGCAGGTTGCAGTACGTCACGTCCGCGCCGATCCCCGTGAGCGCGCTCACCATTTCTTTCGAGTGATACGTGGGATAGAGCCAGTCCGATGTAAACGAGACGACCAGATACATGATGTTCGCGCATTTCTCAAACGCTTTGCCGAGATTGCCGTTTCCATTCGCCAAGTCGAAATAGTCCATCGCCTTGGTCACGTAGAGGTACGTATTCGCGTCGAACCGTTCCGTGAAACGGCTCCCCTTGGCGTGCAGATAGCTTTCGACGGCAAAGTCGGTTTCAAAATCGAAACCGAAATGCTCGCGGCCATTCAGGCGCCGGCCGAACTTTTGGTGCATCGACTCTTCGCTCAGGTACGTGATGTGGCCGATCATGCGCGCGAGCGCAAGCCCGGTGTTCGGCCGCGACCCCGCGTAGTAATCGCCATTGTTCCAGCTGGGGTCGGCGTAGATCGCCTGCCGTCCCACTTCGCTGAACGCGATCAACATCGGCGAGTGCCGCGCCGTGGACGCGAGCGGCAGCGCAGCGCGCACGCGGTCGGGATAGCTCACCGTCCACTGCAGCACCTGCATCCCACCCATGCTGCCGCCGGCCAGCGCGAGCAGTTTCTCGATTCCCAGATGATCGATCAAGTGCCGCTGTGCGCGCACCATGTCGGCAACCGTGATGACGGGAAATTGCAGCGCGTACGGCTTGCCGGTTTTCGGATTGATCGAGCCGGGGCCGGTCGAACCCTGACAGCCGCCGATGACATTCGAGCAGATGACAAAGTACTTGTTCGTGTCGAATGCCTTGCCGGGTCCGATGCAATCATCCCACCAGCCCACCTTGCCGTCGGGCGTGAGGCCGGCCGCGTGCGCATCGCCCGACAGCGCGTGGAGGATGAGCACCGCATTGCTGCGATCCTCATTCAGTTTTCCGTACGTTTCATAAGCCAGTGTGATCGGACCCAACGACTCGCCGCTGTCGAGCGGCATCGGCTCATCCTCGGCGAATGTAAAGTACTGGCGTTCGATCACACCCGCTGAACCAGTCTCATCCATCCTCATGCTCCCGAGAGCGCCTGATCGAGATCCCAGAGAATGTCCTCGATGTCTTCGAGACCAATGCTCAGCCGCACGAAATCGGGCGTGACCCCCGCCGTCACCTGTTCCTCAGGATTCAACTGACTGTGCGTCGTGCTCGCCGGGTGAATCGCGAGACTCTTCGCGTCGCCGACGTTCGCCAGATGGCTCAAGAGTTTCAAATTCTCGATGAACTTGCGACCGGCGGCCAAGCCCCCCTTGATGCCAAAGCCGAGGATCGCACCCGCGCCTTTGGGCAGATATCTCTTCGCGCGGGCATAGTCAGGATGGCTCTTGAGTCCGGGGTAGGTAACCCACGCGACCTTGGGATGCTTCTCCAGAAACTCCGCAACCCGCTGGGTGTTGCTGACGTGCCTTTCGATCCGCAGACTGAGCGTTTCCAAGCCCTGCAGGAACAGCCACGAGTTGAGCGGCGTCTGGCACGCGCCGATGTCACGCAAGATTTGCACGCGCGTCTTTAAGATGAACGCGGGCGCGCCCAGGGTTGCATACACCAGACCATGGTAACTCAAATCTGGCTCGGTGAAATTGCGGAAACGGCCGCTGGCCGCCCAATCAAAGTTGCCGCCGTCGACGATAATGCCGCCGATGCTCGTGCCGTGTCCGCCGATGAATTTCGTCGTCGAATGGACGATGATATTGGCGCCCCATTCGAAGGGGCGGCAGAGGTACGGCGTCGCGAACGTATTGTCGATCATGATCGGAATGCGGAACTCGCGGCCGATCCTCGCGACCTCGTCGAACGGAAAGACGGCGATGCGCGGATTGCCAAGCGTCTCACCGTAAAGGATCTTGGTATTATCGCGGACTGCGCGGCGGAAGCTTTCCGGATCGGCGGGATCGACAAACGTCACGTCGATGCCGAGCCGCGGGAAGGTGTAGTTGAACTGGTTGTACGTGCCGCCGTACAGCGTCGACGCGGAGACGATGTGATCGCCTTGACTGCACAGCGCGAGGATCGCCATCGTCTGCGCCGCATGGCCCGAACTCGCCGCGAGCGCGCCGACTCCACCCTCCAGACTTGCGACCCGCTGTTCAAACACGTCGCTGGTCGGATTCATGATGCGCGTGTAGATATTGCCAAATTCCTGGAGCGCAAAAAGGCGCGCGGCGTGATCGGTATCCTTGAAGACGTATGAAGTGGTCTGATAGATCGGGACGGCGCGCGATCCAGTCGTCGGATCGGGCTGCTGTCCGGCGTGAAGCTGCCGAGTGGTGAAACCATATTGGCGAGCGGTTTCGGTGGACATATGTCATTCTCCTGGGTGGATTTTGGACTAGATCGAGCAAATTGACGTTCCATATCTTGATCGATGCCTTTAGCAGAGGCGCGCGACTGCTAAAGGCAGCCGCATGGTCCATCGGGTCATCTTACGGTCCTTTCTATCTGGAATAAAAAAACTGCCCCTTCTGGAAAAGAAGAGGCAGACAAGCATCATCGGTTGATCTTATCTCATCTTCCAGATTTCATTTCTGTCGGAATTGGCACCGTGTTTTGGAGATCAGATGTTGGAGATTAGATATTGGACGATTCGAGTGCGAACCAATTTCTAATTTCCAGCTTCCAGTTTCCAACACCGGTTGTCGAGGCTTCATCGGGCCGGTCCCTCCGCCTCTCTGGATGAGCATGAGTCACTTATTCGATTGTTCTGAGAACAAAATATCACATCAAATGCACTTTGTCAAGGTTCAACCAACTGGTGATTGTGCACAACTCTGTGGCAGAGTCTCTTGTGCACCTTGCCGACGCCGCACGCTAGGTTGTCCTGCTGAGGAGCGATTTCTGCGACGAAGCATCTCGCAAAGCCCATGAGCGAGACACCTGCACAATGGCACGACCACAATGCGCCGCCAAAGCCGGTGCGCTATGGTCGCCCCATCGCCACGGCAGGGGGTTCACCCCTGCACCCCAAAGTTTCTGTCCTTGAAACATGCCCGCCAACGGGCATGAGGTTCTCAGAATGACGACCTGTAGGATTAAATCGCTGAACTACTCGGACAATCAGCCCTCAGCCAACTCCTCAATCAGCGGTTTCGGATTCAGCCCCTGGGCGCCAATCCGCGTCCGCGCGATTTCGTCCACCGAATCGCGCAACCCTACCACCCAAAGTTCTCGCAAGAATCCACCGGCATCGCGCGACTCGCACCACCCTTCCCCAAAGTGCTCCATCAGGAAACCGCGCAGCTGCACCTCGAACATCCAGGCCCTTAGGTAACCCGCGACGTAGAACGCATCGTCTACATCGTCGAGATAACGCTCCGGCGGGATCGTCACGTGCACCGCGTCGGTGAGAATGTCGCGGTACGCGGTCTCCATCCCGCCTGGCCCCTCGTCGTGCAGATGCAATTCGTACTGCAGCTTCGCAACGTGCCGGCGCAGCAGCCACAGCTTGTTGAACAAGGCAAAACGCTGATACTTTTCCGCTTCGCGCAGCGGCACGTGCAGGACATCGACCAACCAGCGTGGATTCTGTGGGAGACTCTCGAACAGGAACGCGAAGGTCTCGCTGATCGCCTCGTCGCCCAGATAGCGAAACGCGAATGGAAGCGTCGCGTCGATGTGCGAGAAATGCTCCGCGTGCCCCGATTCGTGGAAAAGCGCGCGATAATCGTCCTGCCCGCCAATCGGCTTGATGACGAGATAGACCTCCGCTGGCACACGCACCGGCGCGCAGAACGCGCGCGGCATTTTCAGGGGCCGCGCTTCGGTATCGAGTTTCAAGCCGGGCGTGCTCTCAAATTCTAGCCCCAGCCGCCCGGTCGTCTTGAGGAAAACCGGAATGAGGCGGTCGACGGGAAAAATCGCATCGAACTCAGGCCCGCGCAGGACATACGCGACATCGCTCAGGTCGGCTTCCTTGCGCGGCACGCGCGCGGCAGAGAGGTGCGCACCAAGTTGCTCTTCGAAAACTGTCTCCGTGTCCGCCAGCAGCGGCGCGAGCGATTTGGCAAATTCCGACAGATCCCAGCCGCGCAGCCGCTCGATCATGGCGCGGTAGCCGGCAAAGGCCAGGCCGCGCGCGAGGTCGTGCTGCACAGTCAGCCGCTGGACACGCAGCGGGTTCTGCTTGACCATGACGGCAAATTGACGCGCTTGCAGATCGTGCCGGCGGCGGTAGTCCGGCTCGCGCACCAAGACCGACCGCACGTTTTGGTAGGTTATCTGCTGCTCGTCCCACTCGACCGTCGCTTTGAGTTCGGCATTTGTGATTTGCTCACTC
>Ga0163209_1000224_pt1 | contig 23655 bp, 25 predicted proteins | sample Kivu_160m_FD_113538 | JGI IMG/M metagenome (GOLD analysis project Ga0163209, IMG submission 113538) | Freshwater microbial communities from Lake Kivu, Western Province, Rwanda to study Microbial Dark Matter (Phase II) - Kivu_160m | ecosystem: Environmental > Aquatic > Freshwater > Lake ...
ACATGTGGTATTGATGTAGGTTCAGTTTCAACCGAAGTAGTGATACTTGATAATAAAAATAATAAGATTATATCCTATGTGATTACGCTGACAGGTTCGGACAGCAAAAATGCTGCAAAAGCAGCCTTCGAATCTTCTTTAGCCAAAGCAGGACTTAAAGATTCGGAAATTAAATCTATAGTAGCCACAGGTTATGGCAGGATAAACATCCCGTTTGCCAACAAGAATATAACCGAAATAAGCTGCCATGCGCGGGGAGCAATATCATCATTTCCTGATTTAAGAACAGTAATCGATATAGGAGGCCAGGACAGCAAGGTAATAAAACTCGAAGGCGGGAATCCGATTGACTTTCTTATGAATGATAAATGTGCAGCCGGAACCGGGCGTTTCCTTGAAGTAATGGCGAAGGCACTTGAAATAAACCTGGAAGAGTTTACTCCTATTTTTAATAAAACCAGTGATAAAGTAGATATTACTTCTACCTGTACCGTGTTTGCCGAATCCGAAATAGTTTCACTCATCGGACACGGTGTGGATAAAAATAAAATAATCAAAGGGCTCATTTATTCTATTGCCGACAGGATAACGACAATGATCGAAAGAGTCGGTCTTGAAGAACCGGTTTGCATGACAGGAGGGGTAGCCAAAAATCTGGGGGTTGTAAGGGCACTGGAAGAAAAATTAGAAGTAAAATTATATATTCCCGATGAGCCCCAGATAACAGGAGCGCTGGGAGCGGCTTATCTGGCTCAGAACATTCAATAATTTTTAAAGATATTGTAACTTCTTGTTTTCCTAAATGTTAAAACACATCTGATTAATAGGTGTATCAAGAATCATAATAAGGTTTTTTTAAATTCCTCCGGGGGTTTGATAAAATCGAATTTCTTCCTTTTAGCAAGTATTTTTTTATCTTCGGTAAAAAGCGGGATGTCATATAATTTAGCCACTGCAATATAAAAAGAATCATATATAGTCAAATCACAGATATTTGCAATTTTTATTGCGCTATTTAATATAGAATGATCGGGATAAATTACCTTTAAATTCATTTTATGAAGCGATTCTTCTATCATCAAAATATCTTCAATACTGGATTTAGATCTGGTAAGAAAGGCATTGGTTATTTCTAAAAAGAACAAATCCGGAACTATGATTTCCAATTTATCTAGCATTTTTTGTCGCTGTATTTCCAGTGCGATCTCTACACTATCTTCGGATTTTGCACTAAACCATTTAACCGCAATAGATGCATCTAAAACAATTTCCATTTTACTTACCTTTTACCTCTAAATTCCCTGATTACTTCAGTGCCGGTTTTTCCACCAGCAAAGCCAATGTTCTTCTCCCGCAAGTCTTTCATAGTTTTTGCCGCCCATTCCATATCTTTCTTTTTCTTCTCTAATTCTCTCTTTTTACTAATACTAGCAATATATTGAGAAGTAGCCTCACGTATCAGCCAGCTCTTGCTGATTTTTTCGTTGCTGCAGAAGTTATTTATCTCTTTTAAATTTTTTTCGGGAATTGTTATATTTATTTTTTTTGAGGACATTGATCATCACTAACAATAAGTATAATTAGTAAAGATTTTTTGTCAACACTGATATTAAACGAATATTTCGGTCTAATGAAACTGCATATTAATCTAAAGGTTCCATTAATTTTTTTAAATTATAAATCTCATCTTTCCTGCTTGAAACCTTACCGTCAAGCTTCATTTCAAAAAGCTGAGCGAGGACACTCTTAAATTTCTCGGATGGCCGGTAACCCATATCCTTGAGTGTCTCGCCGCTTACCTCCAGATGAATCCCTGAAAGTTCATCCAGATATTTTTTAATATTCTTATAATATATATTGCCCCAGCTGCAGGCAATGATCTGGAGTTCAGGTGGAACTTTTCTCAATGCATGATAAAGAACCGAGTTTCTTTTTATTATATTTTTAAGATTTTTCTTAACCTCATTCCATCCGCCATACGTTTCGAGTATAACATCCAAATCTTTATTTTTAACCTTCATTTCCGAACACCAACTTTTGATCCCATCGGGTTTGATACTCTGCAGTAAAATAATAAGAAGCAGTCTCCATTTTTTGATTTCTTTTCCATCTTTACGGAAAAAATCTTTTAATTTCTCAAAATAAGCTAAAACTTTTTTTACTCCTGTAATGAATTCTTCATCTACCTTTACCTTTATTCCTATTTTTTTCAGGGCACCCAGTTCATCCAGCCTCCTGATTGCTTCCAGAGGATTTTTTTCATTTAAAATAAATATCAGTTCATCCCTTATCCTGACTCCGTTCAATCTGGATACCACGTCCATATTGATTGTAGTTCTTGCCAGCTCTTCAGTCTGGCTGTCCATTTTAAAAACCAGCCTCTTCTCAAATCTTACTGCCCTGAAAATCCTTGTAGGGTCTTCTATAAAACTCATTTTATGCAGGACCTTTATTTTTTTATTTCTTAAATCCTCCCGTCCTCCAAAGAAATCAAGGATCTCCCCAAAGTTTTTCTTATTCAAAGAAATTGCCATGGTATTAATTGTAAAATCTCTCCTTGAAAGATCCTGTCGTATATTCCCTGATTCTACCGTGGGAAGGGCAGCCGGACTTTTATAATATTCTACTCTCGCCGTTGCTATATCTATGTGCTGACCATCTTCCAGTACAAGAACCGAAGTGCCAAATTTCCGGTGAGATTCGAATTTGCAGTCAAGTTTTGCCGAAAGTTCCCGGCCAAATCTTATCCCGTCACCCTCTACCACGATATCGATGTCAAAATTCGGTATTTTCAGCAGTGTATCCCTTACTATCCCTCCTACAAGATATGTATTATATTTCAAGATTCTGGCAACACCTGAAATTTCTTTCAATATTTTCCTGACTCTGGCAGGGAAAAATCCCCATAAATCTTCATAACTTCGTCCATGTAAAAATCTCAATATATCTTTTCTTGTGACTATTCCAATGATTTTTTTCTTATCCGTAATTGGTATTCTTCCAATCCCATTTTCAATCATCAGGTTTTGTATTTCACCGATACTGGCATTTGGACCGGCTGTTATGATACCCCGGGATTTAAAACCTTTGACCGGAGCATGAGAAAGGCCATGCCCTATAGCTTTATCTACGTCTTTTCTGGTTATTATCCCTACCAGATAGTCCTTTTTATCAACAATAGGTATTCCCGAATGGCCATACTTTTTTAAGATTTCATTGACATGTGATATGTTCAGATTCTCTTTTACTACCTGCACCGGGTAAGACATAACATCTCTGGCAAGCACAGGTTTCTTGATATTTTTCTTGAGTGAACTTACCACTTTGTTTTCTATATCTTCGAAACTCATATCAGTAATAACCGCTGAAGCAGCCTGAGGGTGACCTCCGCCTCCGACAATTTTAAGGACCTCGGATACATCTACATCTTTATCATCGCTTCTTGCGACCAGGTAAATTTTTTCCTTCATTTTAGCCCAGCATATTACCACGCTTACATCTTCGATCTGGGACAGCTTTCTTGTTAATACTGATAATCCTTCAATATAACCTGGTATTTCTGCCTGTGAGATCAAGATCTCTATTTCATTGATCTTTATTTTCTTATGGTTCATTATTAGTTTTTCAAGAAGTCTGTGCTGTTCTTCCGACAGGGAAAGGTTTAAAAATTTCAGTACGACAAATAGATTGGATTCTTTTTTCATAAGAAAAGAAGCTGCTTTAAGATCCCCGGGAGTAGTCCCTGGATAAGTAAATGAACCAGTATCTTCATAGATCCCGAGAGTAAACAGGGTGGCTTCAAGTGGAGAAATAGAAATTTTTTTATTTTTTATGATATCTACAAGTATGGTTGTAGTAGCTCCGACCTCCCTGGAATAATCATAAGTCGACCTCAGCCCCTGAGGTGATTTTTGATGGTGGTCGTAGACTATAACTTCGACATTTTTATTTTCAAGTGCTTCTCTTGCCGGACCAAGTCTCGAAGTATATCTTGTATCAATAATGATCACTCTTGTCACTATCGAAAAATCGATATATTTAGGATCGATAAGCGGCGGAAGCTCGTCCTCATAAAGCGCAAGAAACTTCCTTACATTTTGATTTATAGCTGTGGGTAATACAATTTGAGCCTGCGGATATACTTTCCTGGCCGCTATCATACCTGCAAAGGAATCGAAGTCGGAACTTAAATGGGTTACTATTATTTCCATTGGTTTTAGGGTATATAAACCCTTAGTTATTCTATGTATTTATCATAGCAGACTATTTCGGAAAGAGGTTTTCTCTCCCTGTCTCTGCCTTCCATTGCCGGATAGCCCAGCGGAGTAAGGGCCACCACTCTTATATTCTCCGGAATATCAAGCAGATCTTTTACAAGTTTTTCCTTGAATGCTCCTATCCAACAGGTACCAAGCCCTTTTTCTGTTGCAGCCAGGATCAAATGCTCCAGAGCAATACCAAGATCTATAGGGTAACTATTCATATACCCTCCCATTACACCATAAGCATCATCCTCACTGGCACAGGCCACAATCAGTATCGGGGCCTCGGCTAAAAAAGTTTGATTATTACATGCAATTGAAAGGTCATTTATTTTTTTCTTATCTTTTACTACAATCAATTTCCACGGTTGAAGGTTTTTTGCCGATGGAGCTCTTCTGAAAGCTTGCAGGATATAATTCAATTTTTCCTCTTCAACTTCCCTGGATTTATAAGATCTTATACTCCTTCTTGTTTCTACAAGATCCAGGAAGCTACTGAACTGCTTCACTTCTCATTACCCCTTTCATTTATAAATCCGAACCCAAAAATATTTCTTTAGTAGCGTTTGTGACTTAATACTAATTTTTAATATTTAAGTAGAGACTACTTTATATTAGCATTATGATTTTTTTAAGTAAAATCTTTTTACCATAGATCATAGACATACTTTTTTATATAACTCTGATAAATCTCATCTACCGCTTTCATTTGATCATCGGTAAGAGACGGAAGGTCCGAAGCTTTGATATTATCTTCGACCTGCGATACTCTGCTTGCTCCGGGAATGATACAACTCACGTTATCATTCATAAGAATCCAGCGCAGGGCATATTCGGCCAGTTTTTCCTGGGGAAATATCTTCTTGAGCTCTTCAACTGTCTCAAGACCTACTTCATAGGGGACTCCGGAAAATGTTTCACCTTTATCAAAAGCCCTGCCTTCCCGGTTATAGTACCTGTGATCCCCTTTTGAAAACACTGTGTCCCTGTCGAATTTTCCGGTCAGCATACCGCTTGCCAGCGGGACCCTTGCGATTATACCGACATTTTTACTCTTTGCCAGAGGGAAGAATTTTTCTGCTGGCTTATGCCTGAACATATTATATATGATCTGGACAGTAGCCAAATTGGGATATTTGATTGCTTGCAGTGCCTCTTCTACTTTTTCTACACTGACTCCGTAATTTAAAATCTTGCCTTTTTCTACCAGTTCGTCCAGAATACCAAATACTTCTTCTCTGTAATAGACTTCCGTAGTGGGACAGTGAAGCTGGAGAAGATCTATTGCTTCAAGGTCCATATTCTTCAGACTATCGTCTATAAACTTTATTATATTTTCTTTGTTATAACCTTCAGTTGTATGGGGCACCAGTCTTCTTCCGGCTTTTGTGGCTACATAAATTCTCTCTCTTACCGTTTTTAAAAATTTTCCTATGGCTTCTTCGCTCTGACCTTCATTATATACATCCGCAGTATCGAAAAAATTTACTCCTTTATCCACTGCCTCACGTAGAATTTCTCTTGCAGAATCAAAATTAAATTTTTCTCCCCACCTGCCGCCAAGCTGCCATGTGCCCAGAGAGATTTCAGAAACTTTAAAACCTGTTTTTCCCAATATCCTATATTTCATAATTACGCTTCCTTGACCATCTCTTTAATTATTTGAAATCACTTACCAGATAGAAATGCAGATTTATTGTAACAATAAATCTGCCTAATGCAAATTTGGAAGCCTGACCTTATTCATATATGAAACCATTAGCCTCGCGGTAACAGAACCTGGAACTTTTCCGGTAAGTACAAAGCGGTCTATTTTCTTTACCGGTACGATCCCGGCAACCGAACTGGTCTTGAATATCTCGTCTGCATTTATAATATCCCTGTAATGGATCTTCTTCTGTCTTATCCCTATTCTATTTTCACCGCATAAGTCAATTACCGTTTGCCTTGTTATCCCGGGCAGTATATTTTGAGTTAGCGGTGGGGTATAGACTGTACTTCTTTTTACATAAAAAACATTGCTTGATGCGCCTTCCAGAACAAGATGGTCCCCCGTCAGGAATATAGCTTCCTGTGCCTTATTATGATAGGCCTCATCCTTTGCAAAAATATTTTCAAAATAGTTCAGAAGTTTATGGGAATAAATAGGATTTCCCAGAGAAGTTCTTCTGATGGAAGAAGAGATAATTTTTATTCCTTCCGTGTAATCTTTTTCGGGATACTCATTAAGTGCATCTGCGATTATTATAAGATTAGCCTTATAGCCACCTCTAAAATGCAGCTCTCCTCTGTGAATGCCTCTGGTCACGATTATTTTTATGTAAGCATCCTTCCCTGAAAGACCATTTCTGGTAATTGTCTTTTTTAAAGCATCTTTTATATATTCCTTATCGTAATGAATATCATATTTTAAAACCTTCATTGAATGGAACAGCCTATTGAGATGAGGATCTAGCATAAATACAGAACCCTTAAAACTTCTCAAAGTCTCGAAAAGTCCATCACCATATAAGAAACCCCTATCCTTGACCGTTACCCTGGCTCTGCTTCCAGTAAAAAATTTTCCATTTATAAAAATGTGACTTATCATGATAAATTCCTCATATAGAAATCTCAGAGTAACTTTTTTAAATTCTTTGCGTCGAAAAATTTCAGAGTTTCCTCAAGGGCAATTCCCTTATCCAGGGTTTCCTTATATTCTTCTTCCGGTACAGAATCTTCTACGATGCCGCCGCCTACATTATAATAAAACTTATTTCCTTTTATGATAAACGTTCTGATTACGATATTCAAATCCATGGTAGAATCGATTCCGATATAGCCAATCGAACCGGTATAAATATTCCTTGCTATCGGCTCCAGCTCATCGATTATCTCCATTGCCCTTATTTTCGGGGCACCCGTTATGGAACCGCCCGGAAAAGCTGCCTTTATTATATTGGAAACATCCACTCCTTTTTTTACCCTGCCGGTTACCGTGGATACGGAATGAAAAACCTTTGCAAATTTTTCAATAACCGCATGCCCCGAAACTTTGACTGTTCCATAATAACAGAATTTACCAATATCATTTCTTTCAAGATCTACGATCATATTCAATTCCGCCCTGTCCTTGATGCTGTTTTTTAATTCCATCATATTTTTACGATCATCTGTTTTATCTTTCCCTCTCGGTCTGGTCCCTTTTATTGGCCGTGTTTCTACAGTATCTTTTTTGAGATATAAAAATCTCTCCGGGGAAGAACTGCCGATACTGAAATCCGGAAATCCCAGGAAAGCAGAGAAAGGGGCTGCATTTTTCTCCCTTAAAATGTAATAGAGGTCCATGGGATCTACCGGCAGGTCCGCTTCGAATCTCTGACTGAAATTAGCCTGATATATATCTCCATTATGGATATATTCTTTTGTTTTAAGTACCCTTTTAATATAATTTCGCCTGGTAAGATTTGAATGGAGTCTGACATTAGTAATATTTCTCCTATAATATCTTTTGATTATGTTTGATTTTACATCAGCCGCTTCTTTCAGACCGTCCTTTATATCCTCTACATCCTTACTGATTTTCATCATCAGATCCATGTTTCCGATACCGGGCGAAATATAATCTTCTTCCTGAAAAACAGTCCTTAAATCATACCCACTGTCTTTCCCCCTGCGCTCGAGTACAGGAAAATTCCTGACAAAGTACCACCTGCTGTCCTGATGATTGAATGCAAGCAATCGGTCATAGTAAGCAAGATAAAACAGGGGAAGATTGATATCATCCACCACACTGCATGGAAGTTTTTCGATATGGTTTTTCAGATCATACGAGAAGTAACCGGCAAAACCACCCAGGAAATGAGGAAGCTTCTCTTTTATCTTTTTAATTGCTTTTACAGCTCTTCCATTGTCTATATATACCACGTCGATTTTTTTTATTTCACTCCCGGGAGGACTGTATGTGTAATCCTTTATGTTTTGTTTTAAAAAAGATAATGGATGCTGATAGGAGTAGTAACTCACACCTCCGGCAAAACTTATAAATTCATTTTTATGGCCATAGCTTTTTATGATGAGTTTAGGATTCCAGGCAATATAAGAAAAAATGGAATATTTATTTGGTATCAGACTGCTGTCAAGAAAGCACAGATGACTTTTATTCTTCAATGCATAAGCTGCATCCTGGGGTAGAATTTTCAAATCAATGGCTGAAATTGTGGACAGGATTCTCATAAATATATGAAATTCTTAAGTATTTCTAATCCGACGGGTGTCAGGAATGATTCCGGGTGAAATTGTATCCCTTCAAGCTTGTAATCTTTATGTCTTACCCCCATTACGATCCCATCTTCCGTATGGGCGGTTACTTCCAGACAGTCGGGGACAGTATCTTTTTTCAAGATCAAAGAATGATATCTTGCAGCTTCGAATGGATTTTTAATTCCTTTAAAGATGCTTTTTCCATCATGGTAGATAAGAGATGTCTTTCCATGAACTACTGTTCCCGAATTGATCACTTCCGCACCAAATACTTCGCCAATGCACTGATGTCCCAGACAAACACCGAGTATGGGTATTTTTTTATAAAAATACCTGATCATATCTTTTGATATTCCTGCGTCAACGGGTCTTCCCGGACCAGGCGAGATGACTATTTTCGAAGGTGCCATTTTTTCAATTTCATCCAGGGTTATTTTATCATTCCTGCTGACCTTTATGTTCTCACCCAGGATCCCGAGACACTGAACAAGATTGAAAGTAAAAGAGTCATAATTATCTATCATAAGTAAATCTATTTTTTTGGTTTTGATAGTTGTATTCATAAAAGAGATTATATTAAAAGCCTGATAAAATCACAAAAAAATATTTCAATTGTCATTAAAAAATCAAAAATAGATCATGTAATGCAGGGTTCTGATTTGATTTTTATAGATATGCAAATATATAGAATCTATAATTTTAAGGAATGATTTTATCTATAAAATTTATTTTTTTAAAATCTTTGTCAAATGTGAATATTATGGTGCAATTATTTTTTACCGAATGACTGACCAGGTATGCGTCAATAAAGTCAATATTTTTTTCCTCATACAAATCCAACGCCCTTAAGATTATATGGCGGTTTTCTATTACGGTATTAGAGGTTTCGATAATAGCCAGCATTTTTTCAACCACAGCGTTCCTGTCCAGCTGATAAACGCTTTCAAGAACATAAATAATCTCAGCAAAAATTAAATCACATACAAATAATTCATATTTTCCTTTATCATAAAAGTAATAATTAGTAAAATTGTTGCAATATACGGGATGCTCTTTAGTTTATAAGAGTAATAAATCTTGACATTTTATAAATAATATTTTACTTTCAAGAACCGGGGAAAAATTAAGAGCAAAATTTCTAGCTTATGATAACAGTAGAGAATCTTACCAAAAAATTTGGGAACATTACTGCAATTGAAAATATCTCTTTCGATATAAACGAAAGTGAGATATTCGGATTTCTGGGGCCAAATGGAGCCGGAAAGACCACGACCATAAGGATACTGTCAACACTTATTTCCCCGACTTCGGGAAAAATAACCATAGATGATAGAGATAACCGCACCAGTGGCGAATACATAAGATCGATAACCGGGCTGCTGACCGAGTCTCCCGGAATGTATGAGAAGATCTCTGCTTATGATAACCTTGAGTACTATTCGAGCTTCTATAATATTTCCGACACCACCAGAAAAAATAATATTGAAAAGTATCTAAAAATGTTTGATCTTTGGGATAGAAAAGATGACCCTGCGGGGACTTATTCCAAAGGTATGAAACAGAAACTCGCCCTGTCACGGGCACTTATACATGAACCAAAGATATTGCTGCTGGATGAACCCACTGCTGGTCTTGATCCGGAAAGTGCCCATATGGTAAGAATCTTCATCGAGAGCCTAAAAAAAGAAAAGACAACAGTTTTTCTCTGTACCCATAATCTGGAAGAAGCTTCAAATCTATCCGACAGGGTCTGTATCATAAAGAAAAAAATCATAAGGATTGCCACCCTTTCCGAGTTACAGAATGATGATAAAAATAAAAGGGCCGAAATTATTTTTACAGGTGATGCAGACCGATATGTCAAACTGCTGGAAGGAACTACCGGGATAAAGACCGTTCATACCGAAAAAAACAGGGCAATGGTAATGATTGAAAAACCGGAAATCTCAAATCCTCTGATCATTAAAAAACTTATCGACAGTGGAGCAGGTATCCTTTATTTTAATGAGGTAAAGGCAACTCTGGAGGAAATTTATCTTGATTTAATAAAAGACGAAAAGACAAAATGAAAAAAGCAGGAATTATTTTCAAAAAAGAAATAAAAGAAGTCATAAGGAATAAAAACATATGGCTGCCCATCCTCATTGTCACTGCCATATTTTCGATAGTAGTGCCTCTTTTATTTATTCTTGGAAGCGGTTCCGTGCTGGGTGATGAGGAGACTATGAATTTTATAAATAAAATTTTTGGGCAGGTTGATGATCCAATGAAGGTACTGATAGGATTTATCCTGAAGCAATTACTCATTTTCCTGCTGGTACTTCCGGCAATGGTCCCCAGCCTTATTGCTCCTTCCTCGATAATCATGGAAAAGGAGAATAATACCCTTGAACCGCTTCTCGCAACACCTCTAAAAACGTCTGAATTACTTTTAGGAAAATCCCTTACGGCCTGGGTTCCGGCTTTTATCATATCCACTATTAATTTTATTTTACTTACCATAGTGGTTGATGTAGCAACTTTAATCAAACTGGGTTATGCTCCTCTTCCAAATGCAGAGTGGGTAATAGTCGCCTTTTTGTTAAGTCCCATATTGTCCTTCATATTGACCATGGCCAGTATAATCGTTTCTTCAAGGTCTACCGATATAAGATCAGCCCAGGGAATAGGCTCGGTTATAATATTTCCAATTTATCTTATTATCGGTCTGCAGCTGGCAGGATTCTTTCTCTTAAATATCACCTATCTCCTGATAGGATGTCTGGTATTGCTGGCAATATGCCCGCTTGTACTAAAACTTGCAGTAAAGATTTTTGACCGTGAAAATATCCTGACCAGATGGAAGATGAAATCCTAAATAATCGAAGCCACTTATAAATTCTTGAAGGGTGACACATACGAGTCTTGTATATTTCATAAGTTTTCTGCAGAAGCCGATATCATCTTAATATGCAGGATACTATCAAAGACCTATAAATCTCTATTTTTTAAACAACTTGATTTTAAATATAATCGTTTTCCTAAAAAATGGGAGGAAATTTTTTTATTTGGTCTTCACTTAAGCTGAAAATCTATAAATAACTTACCTGGTTCTTCTTCTTATTTTTCTTAATTTGTAATTAAGATCATCTTTAGGAGCATTCCGGTAATTGCCGCCTCTTCGGTTCCCCTCAAAACTTCTGGTCTTCTGGGGTCTGGCTTCAGTTACCACTATGGTTCTTTCTTTGAAACTACTCTGGTTATACTTTTCTATTGCTTTGGCCGCCTCTTCTTCGGTTCCCATTTCAACAAATCCAAAACCTTTTGACTTGCCGTCCAGACTTCTTATCACTTTTGCATATACCACGGTCCCTTCACTGGAAAATAAATCTTCCAGTTCTTTGTCCAGCGTAGAGTATTCCAGATTACCAACATACAATCTTTTATTCACTCCGACTTCCTTTCGTCTTGTTAAAAATTATCCTTTTATAAAAAACAGGAACATTAAAAATAATGTTTAAAAATACTGACTTTACTTTGGAAGGTTCGCTAAAAACGCGGACTCTTACATTAATACATTATTTAAGAACAAATCCTACTGGTAATTTAAATCATGCTGTAAAATCATCAATCCCTGTGCGTCAATTATATATTATATTCCCTATTTTATACAATTTTAATCTGGACTGACATAAAACCTGTTTTAGAACCTAAATTATACATAAATATATATATATTGACATAGGTTTATTAAAAAGACTATAATTAGGGCTCTCTTTTGTGTAATGATGTTTTGATTAAGAGTTAGGCTTTGTTACTGCACTTACCTCTCTAAAGAAATATTATGAAGCTTAGAGAGACTATAATGAAAAGGAGGTAAGAATGCAAAGTAACAAACTATATGTTGGAAATTTAAGCTATTCTGTTACAGATAAGCAGCTGGAAGAACTTTTCTCTCAGTACGGACAAATCAAAGAAGTCACCATAATTGGTAGTAAAGGATTTGGATTTGTCGAGATGTCTGACGCAGCAGAAGCTGAAAAGGCTAAAGAAGCTTTAGATGGCACGTCCTTTGAAGGTCGTACATTAAAAGTTGATGAAGCCCGTCCTCGAAAAGAGAGAACAGACAATAACTACAGAAGATATTAAATTATTTGTAAATTTAATTTGATAATCTAAAAAAGACCCCGCTTCAAGTGGGGTCTTTTTATTTTAAATAAATACTGTTTTATATTGTATTATTCTTTTAAAGTTGAGAAACCTTCCTTTACCAGATAGCCGGCTATAAATATCCCCGCTATGGGATCTGCCTGCCAGAAATCATACAGATAATTTAATCCTATGCCAAAAAGTACAGCAATAGACAGAAGCACACAGGCGAGGGTTTCTTTGGAGTCTGCAATAAGACTTTTACTTTTTATAAGCACGCCTGTTCTGTATTTAAAATAAAACAAAACCGGCATCACTATTATGGATAGGACTACAATGACCAGACCCATGAGACTTAGAACAGGTATTTCTTTGGAATATAACTTTCTGATTGATTCATATAGAACATAAACAGCCAGAATAAAAAATGATACTGCCACCAGTTTTGCCGCTCTTTTCTCTACTCTTTCCTCTTCCTCCCTGGACAATCTTCCATACTTTCTGAATCTCCAGATCATAACCGAACCGGAGATCGATTCTGCAAAACTATCCAGACCAAATCCTTCCAGCGCTATACTGTTTGCCAGAATACCGGCAATAATAGAGAACAAACCCTCCAGAATATTATAGCCAACTGTAAAACATGAGAGTATTAGTGCCCTCTTTTCATATTTTAAGATATTTTTATCCTTTAAAGCCATTTTTCGATAATAGGATTTAACGTTTATTTAATCTATCCGAATTATATTTCTTACACTCATCAGCATACGGGCATCCCATACAAATACTCTTCTTTTTCGATTGTCTTATAAAAAATATTATCAAATAACCCAGTGCAGCCAGGCCTATGATTATTATTAAAGGTATTTCCCACATTTGTATCACCAATCTTTATGCAAAATTCATTTCTTTTTTAAATTCATCTATATATTACATTGTCAGATAAAAATTCTTCCAATCTGAAAAACCAGAAAAGATACGGTCCAGGCAAGCAGCAAAGTATATCCCATCTGAAACAGCATCTCTTTTGTCCCTGCTTCTTTTTTGAATATAACCATAGCAGCCATACATGGAAAATATAGCAGCGTAAATAACATGAAGTTATATCCTACCAGAGGAGGATAATGTTCATTAAGGGCTGTCTTAAGTGAATCGGCTCCTTTGTCAGTTCCCTGTATGCTGTAAAGCGTGCTCATGGTAGATACGATCACTTCCTTTGCGGCAACTCCTGAAATAGATGCCACAACCATCTTCCAGTCAAAACCAAGCGGTTTGAACCCAGGCTCCAGAAAACGGCCTATCCTTCCTGCAGCCGAATAAGCCAGCCTCTCGCCTGCCATTTCTGCCTCTACTGCAGCTACTTCCCTTTCCTGTTCCTGACATGTTATTTCACCGGATTGATATGACTGCTCGATTTCTTCAATCTTGCCTTTATAATCCTGAGAGTAATTGTTTCCGATCATCGGAAAGGTAAAAAGTATCCACATCAGTATTGATATAGCTAGTATTATAGTGCCTGCTTTCTTGACGTACATCCAGGCTCTTTCCCAGGTATGGATCATTATTCCTTTAAGCGTTGGTATACGGTAAGCCGGGAGTTCCATCACAAAAGGATCCGACTCACCCCTGAACCTGGTTGTTCGCAGAATTTTAGCCATTATTACAGCCATTATTATCCCTATAAAATAAATTGAAAATATTACATTCCCCGCTATGGCAGGGAAAAATGCACCTGCGAAAAGTATATATACGGGAAGACGTGCGCCACAACTCATAAAAGTATTTATGTGCATAGTAACCAGTCGATCTTTCTTATTTTCAAGAATCCTGGAACCCATATATGCCGGGACCGTACAGCCAAATCCAATGACCAGAGGGATAAAAGACTTTCCATGAAGCCCTATTTTATGCATTATTCTGTCCATGACAAAAGCTGCTCTTGCCATATATCCGGAATCTTCAAGAACAGCTATCGCAAAAAACAGCAATATTATATTGGGAGTGAATGTAATTACTCCCCCTACTCCGCCAATAATCCCATCAACCAGTAGTGACCTCAGAAGACCCTGCGGAACGACATTGGTTATAAGAATGCTTAATTTTTCAAAACCCAGTCCCAGCCAGCCCGCAGGATACTTCCCAAGGGTAAATACAAATTGAAACATAAGCCAGATTATAAGGGCAAATATTGGTATTCCCAGTATGCGGTTAGTTAGGATCCTGTCTATCTTTTCAGTTCTATCAAGTTTTTCAGGACCAATTTCTTTATATGTCTCAAGGAGAGCCCCTTTGATAAAACCATATCTCGCATCGGCTATTATTACCTCCGGAGAATCTCTTAGGATACTGATTAAATGATTTATTGAACTGCTGACCGTTTGCTCGACTTCTAAGTATTTAGGACCGGAAGCTTTCTTTATGGTATCTATTATCTCTCTGTCCTGTTCAAGTAGTTTTACCGCTATCCACTTCCTGTCAAAATTGAATGTTGGAACCTCTTGTTTTTTTAAAATTGCTACGATTTTTTCGATTTCATTCTCTACTTCTTCGCCATATTTTATTTCTACTTTTTTTTTCTTCTTTCTGTTTACCTCTCCTATCACTGCTTCAAGCAACTCTTTACTCCCCAATCCTCTTGACCCAACCATTTCTACAATAGATACACCTAAAAGTTCTGAAAGCAGATTGATATCAATTTTTTTACCGCTTTTTTTAACTATATCTGTCATGTTAAATGCTAATATAAGGGATACTTCAAGTTCCATGAGCTGAGCCGCAAGGTAAAGATTGCGTTCCAGGTTGGAGGAATCAACAACATCAATGACTATATCCGGCTTCTCGTCAACGATATAATTTCTGGTGACGATCTCTTCGAGAGAGTATGCAGTGATACTGTATATTCCCGGCAAATCGACGATATTTATTCGATATCCTTTATAATCCATCATGCCGGTCTTTTTTTCGACAGTGACCCCGGGATAATTTCCAACATGCTGTCTTAAACCTGTTAAATTGTTGAAGATGGTTGTTTTGCCTGAATTAGGGTTTCCTGAAAGTGCGACTGTTATTTTCCTAACAGCCATTATGCCTCCTTTATATGGATTCTCTGGGCCATTCCTCTTCCAATGGCAAATTTTGTTCCCTTAACCATAATGCATAATGGCCCTCCCATCGAGGCACCGGAAACATAAAATATTTCTCCTGGCATAAATCCCATCGCACAAAGTCTAGAGTTGAGCCTGCAACCACCATCAATCTTTATTATTTTATATTTTTTCCCTGGAATAGCTCTGGCCATACTGTAAAAATCCTCTTTTACAAAATGCCCTCTTCTTTCTTTTCTGCCCCAGGATCCAAAACCAAATCTTCTCATCTTATTAGCCTTATTAATAAATATTAGACAAGTCTAACTTTAATAGGATTGCATAGATTTGTCAAGAAATATTTTTAAAAATGAGGGATAAAAATGAAGAATTGTAATAAAACCTGCAATCTTTATTTCTTTATCTTTTTTTTGGAACTACCAGGATGCTTCCCGTATTTAACATAATAATTGAAATGTTTTAACCATTGTGGATAACCATCAGGACAGGTATCTACGAACCTGGTAAACTTTATCATTTTATCCATTGCTTCCTTGCTAATATAGTGTTCAATATTGCAGGCATCTTTTTTTGAAACACTATCGCTTACTCCCAGGATTTCATTTAAAAACTTATATACTTTTTCATGTTTATCATTTACTATCTTTGCCAGTTTATAACCCTCATCAGTCAACTCCAGATATCCGTATTTTTCATGGATCACAAGTCCTTTTTCATTGAGTTTCCCTATTGCATCGACTACTGATGGCGTTTTTACATTTAAAAATTTGGCGATTTCCTTTACCCTGATGACCTTATTTGTAAGACTCAAGACATATATAGCCTCGATGTAGTCTTCCATACTCTGAGTTAACTTTTTCATTTTTTCCAGGCTTCTTATTTATCTAAAAATGTTAGATTAATCTAACTATACTCATAAATAAAATCTTTGTCAAATTTCAAAGATTAGTTTATTTTATAGATGTTAAAATTATACCACTACCCTGTTTCTGCCTCCATCCTTAGCTTTATACAGGGCATCATCTGCATATTTTATTAGATAGTCTATTTTTGTAGCATCGAAAGGAAAATTGGAGACTCCCACACTTATTGTGATGTTGCCCTGCGGTTTTACTTTTTCCTCTCCCTCGAACTTACCCTTATCCACAACATCACGCAACCTCTCGGCAAAAATCCTGGCATTCTCTTTATTTGTTTCACTGCAAATTACGGAAAATTCTTCCCCACCATAACGGTATACCCTGTCAGTGGATCGTTTATTTTCGATGAGGACCTTCCCCATCTTCCTTAAAACCAGATCTCCCATCTGGTGACCATGAAAATCATTGTAATTTTTGAAATAATCAATATCTATCATTAGAAGAGATAGACTCTTCACATACCTTATGGCTTCATTTAAAGTATCTTTTAAGTCCATATCGAATTTTCTTCTGTTGAATACACCGGTCAACTCATCTACTACGGTCAATTTTTTTATTTGCTCGTAGTTTAATGCCCTCTCTATCGCAATCGAGATTTCATGCGCCAGTATATTCAAAAAATATTCATGTTTGCTGGAAAATGCATTTGTTTTTATAGAATCAATATAAATAATCCCCCTGACCTCGTCTTTTACTATTATAGGTATGCAAATCATAGAAGTTGTTTTCTCGCCTTTAGGAATACTATATTTAAAATTGGAACTCTCGATATTACCAATAAAAAGTTTATTTTTTGTTGATAGTATATATTTGATAAGGGGCATCTCCCGGCTGAATTCTACCTCTCTGATACTATTTCCAAAACCAATTTCGCTCTGCAGCCTGACTCCTTTTTCATCTATGAGGATTATGGCGCACCCATTACAGTTGATAACCCTGAAAACTTTCTCTACAATTAAATCGCATACTTTCTCCAGATCCAGTTCGGATCCGATAGAACTGGCAATTCCAAAAATAGCTTTTAGAATTTTTAAATCAATACTCTCTTTGCTTTCCATCATCAGCCTTTTTTTATTTTCTCAACTACAGCATTTGCAAACTCACTGGTGCCGACTGCAGTGGGGTCATCTCTGCGGGATTTTAAATCATATGTCACATATTTTCCCTCCCTGATATTTTCTGCAATAGCCCATTCAAGCATATCGGCAAATTTTTTTTCTCCAATATGCTTTAACATCATCACTGCCGAGAGCATCATTGCGGTAGGGTTTACCTTATTCAAGCCTTTATACTTCGGAGCGCTGCCATGAGTGGGTTCAAACAAAGCAATATCCTTCCCGATATTTCCCCCAGGAGCTACGCCCAATCCCCCAATCAACCCGGCAGCAAGGTCAGACATTATGTCTCCATATAAATTTGGCAGTACCAGGACATCATAAAGCTCTGGTTTCTGTACCAGCTGCATACTCATATTGTCTACGATTCTATCTTCAGATTCTATATCATCATACTCTGATGCAATCTTCCTGAAGACTTCCAGAAACAAGCCATCGGAGTATTTCATTATATTTGCCTTATGCACTCCTGTGACCTTTTTTCTATTATTTTTACGTGCATACTCAAAAGCGAATCTGATTATATTTTCAGATCCCGTTATCGAAATTGGCTTAATGCTTATTCCGCTGTCACTTCTAATCTGAATATCTTTCTTTTCCTTTATAAAATCGATAAGTTCTTCTGTATCTTTGCCATCTTTTTCAAACTCTATTCCCGCATACAAGTCCTCTGTATTTTCCCTTATTATAACTAGATCGATATTGCTGTATCTGCTTTTTACTCCCTCGTAACTCTTGCATGGCCTTACACAGGCATAAAGTCCAAATAATTTTCTCATTGCGACATTTACGCTTCTGAATCCGGTTCCAATAGGAGTCGTAATGGGACCTTTTATTCCCACTCTGTTCTTCTTAAGTGAGTTAATAACACTGTCAGGAAGGACCGTTCCTTCCTTCTTGTAAACTTCAGCACCGGCATTTACGATATCCCATTTGATATCTACTCCTGTTGCTTCTACCGCCTTTACTGTAGCCTCACTTATTTCCGGTCCTGTACCATCCCCGGGTATTAAAGTTATTACGTGTTTCATAGATTAAATCCCTTATTCCTGGTAATATGACTGGCAAGTCCGCCGTCATTTAAAATTTTTATCATCACTTCCGGCAAAGGATTGAACTGCAATTTCAAATTCCTGGTTTTATTATTGATTATTCCTTTTTTTAAATCGATTTCCAATATATCTCCTTCATCGATTTTATCGGTGTCGCAAATCAGGGCGGGAAGTCCCACATTAATACTGTTCCTGAAAAATATACGGGCGAAAGATTTGGCCAGAACCGCTCCAACGCCGGCCATTTTAATAATCAGCGGAGCATGTTCCCTGCTTGATCCCAGTCCAAAGTTCCTTCCGCCAACAACAAAATCCCCCGGTTTTACCTTTCCGGCAAATTCCGGATCGGCATCTTCGAGGACATGTTTTGCAAGTTCGGGCAAATCGGACCTGAGATGATACAATCTTCCGGGAGCGATAAGATCAGTAGAGATATCATCACCAAATTTAAAACTTCTTCCTGTCAAAATCTCAGAGTTTTTCTTACCTTCTGACATTACAATAAAACCTCCCTCGGATCGGCTATATAACCTTTGACTGCGCTCCATGCCGCGGTAGCAGGAGAACAAAGATAAATGAATGAGTTGGGGTTCCCCATTCTCCCCTTGAAATTCCTGTTCTGCGTCGATAGACATACCTCTCCGTCGCCAGGTATTCCCTGGTGTATCCCCACACACGGGCCGCATCCCGAAGACTCGACAATCGCACCGCTGTCTATAAGTGTTTCCAGAATTCCAGTTTTTAAAGCTTCCAGATATGTATCTTTTGATGCCGGGATTACGATCAACCTGACCCCCCTTGCTACCTTTTTATTCTTAAGAATTTCTGCGGCTATTTTTAGATCGCTTAATCTTCCATTTGTACAGGTTCCTATAAATACCTGGTTGACCATGATTTTTTCCAGATTGCTTACCGGTAATGCATTATCAACGGTATGGGGCTGAGAAACCATTGGTTCTATTAACAAACAGTCAATATCCATTATTTTCTCATATTTTGCCCCTTTATCCGCAGATATTTCCCTGAAGCAGTCTCCTCTCCCCTCGCTTTTAAGATATTCTTTTGTGATGCTGTCAGACGGAAATATGCCTGTTTTTGCTCCGGCTTCTACTGCCATATTCGATATTGTAAATCTTTCATCCATACTTAACATGCTTCCAACTTCACCGCCGAATTCAAAAGCTTTATAGGTTGCACCGTCTGAAGTGATTTTACCGATCAGATAGATAATCAAATCTTTTGCAAATACTCCTTTATTGATTTTTCTTTCGAAATTTACTTTTATTGTTGCCGGAACCATAAGCCAGGTCCTGGCAAGTGCATAACCAACTGCGATATCCGTCGAGCCCATTCCTGTGGCAAATGCTCCCAGCGCTCCCGAGGTACATGTATGCGAATCTCCACCCAGGACGATATCACCCGGACATGTATATGACTCCGCCAGGATCTGATGGCAGACTCCTTCCCCTGCATCACTTATTACCGATCCTGTCTGGCTTGCAAATTCTTTTAAAACAATATGTGAATTGGATAGTTCCTTTCTCGGACTGGGTGCAGCATGATCAATAAAAAATATAGATTTTTCCGGATTTTTTATTCCGCTAAAACCCATTCTCTTGATCTGACTTACTGCCAGTGGTCCGGTTCCGTCATGAGACATGACCAAATCGACATTCACTACCGCAATATCACCGGCTTTAAGTTCTCTTCCGGCATGTTCACTTATTATTTTTTCTGAAATTGTTTTATCCAAAAAATACCTCCGTCTTAATTCTCGACTTCCTGCTCTTTTCCACTTTTGTTCTTCTTGCTATATTCATTATAGATATACATAAGCTCTTTTTCAAAAAGAGGCCTTTTGAGATCTATGGACATAGCCCTTGCAAGGACAAGTATTTCATTTGCCTGTTTATCAGTAAGCTCTATATCGAATTCTTTGAATTTATGAAGAATAGTATGAGAACCCGAATGTTTTCCTACAACCAGCTGTCTGGTCAACCCTACCTCACTGGGATTGAAAACTTCGTAATTCTTCGGATTCTTGATTACACCATCTGCATGGATTCCGGACTCATGAGCAAACACATTGGTCCCCACAATAGCTTTCCATACCGGGATGGCTCTTGATGACGCTCTTGCTACATATTCGGCAATTTCCCTGAATTTTGATGTCTCTATTCCCAGTTCTATATCTTCAAGATATTTGAGAGCCATGACTATTTCTTCCATGGCGGCATTTCCTGTTCCTTCTCCCAGTCCGCCCACACTGACAACAAGACTTGCTGCGCCGCCTCTAATAGCGGCTACTCCATTGGCAGTTGCCATTCCGAAGTCATTATGATTATAGACCTCGAGGGGAAAATTTGTGGCATTCGAGATAGTACTGATATACAAAAAAGTCCTGAAAGGATCGAGCTTGCTTACAGTGTCACAGATCCTGAATCTATATGCATCTTTTTTCTTGGCAATCGAGATCAGCTTTAAAAGAAATCCGAGATCGGTACGGGTAGCATCTTCAGCGCTTACAATATAATTCAGGTTATTCTGTCTGGCAGCTCTTATGGTCTCTTTCAACTTATTTATGACCCATGTTTTATTTTTTTTATATTTTTCCTTAAGGTGAATATCAGAAGTAGAAATATTTATAATGACATTTTCAGCTCCGCACTGGACGGCATATTCAATATTTTCCGGTTCGGCTTCGCAATAGACAAATAGTTTTGAATTAAAACTATCTTTTACTATCTCCCTGATTATTTCCCTTTCGGCAGCACCAAGCGAAGGAGTTCCTATCTCGATCTCAGGAATGCCTATCTCATCAAGCATCTTGGTTATTCTTATTTTTTCATGTTTGGAAAAAACCACTCCGGCTGTCTGCTCGCCATTCCTTAAAGTAGTATCAATAATATTTACATATCTTTTACTTTTTGTTACTGCCATCACTTACCTTCCTTTTAGCCTCTTTGCTTTTTCCGGACCTGCCTTTATAAGATTTATAGGTATCTATGATTTCACTATCAAAAAGGGCTCTCTTGAAAGATATCGTTTTATCTCTAATGATTTCCGCCAATTCCTCCGCTTCTTTCCTGTTGATTTTAATACCCAGTAAACCCATCTTATAAGTTATAGTTTTGACTCCCGAATATTTCCCCAGTATTACTTTTCTTTCAAGCCCGACATCATTTTCATTGAACAACTCATATGTTTCAGGATTGGAAAGTATTCCCGAAGCTTTGCTTTCACTTTCATAAACGAATAAATTACTCCCGACGATTGGTTTCCATGTGGGCAGAATCCTGTCTGAAGCTCTGGCGACATACTCAGATAGTGTCCTGAAAAGAGCCGTATTAAATCCAAGGTCCACTCCTTCGATGTATTTCAGCGCCATTACCAGTTCTTCAAATGCGGCATTCCCCGCTCTCTCTCCAAGTCCATTTATAGTAGTATTGACATAAATCGCTCCTGCCTTGATACCCGCTATTGCGTTGGCAATGGCCATTCCGAAATCATTGTGGGTGTGCATTTCTATATCTATTCCTATGATGTCGATGATATTCTTTACCCGCATAAATGTCTCGAAAGGATCAAGTATGCCCAGTGTATCGCAATACCGGAGTCTGTCTGCGCCGACATCCCTGGCTGTCCTTGCAAACTTGAGGAGAAATTCCATATCCGATCTGGAAGCATCTTCTGCATTTACCGATACATAAAGATTAAAACTCTTTGCATAATCCACGCTTGTCTTAACACTTTCAAGCACCCATTCCCTGCTTTTCCTGAGTTTTTGCTCAATATGTATATCGGATGAAGATATTGAAATTGCCACAGCATCTACACCGCATTCGACTGAAGCATCTATGTCTGATTTAACTGCCCTGTTCCAGCCCAGTACACTGGAGCTAAGACCGAGCGATGCGATTTTTTTGATTGCTTCCTTTTCATCTCCGCCCATAGTCGGTATACCCGCTTCTATCTGGTGAACTCCTACCTTATCTAACATTTTTGCTATATATATTTTTTCATCATTGGCAAATACTACTCCGGCAGTCTGTTCGCCATCCCTCAAGGTAGTATCATCTATTTTTATGTTTTTTGGATCGATTTCGGTCCCTGCTTTTTGTGAAAATTCCGTAAGCAAATCTATCTCTCTCACAAATATCACCTCTTGCAACCAATAAATATGCGTAGTAAATGTAAAAATTAATAAAAAATGATATATTTTTAAAATTTTGCCGTAATTATATCATTTTTTTAAAAAATATGGAATTATTTTTAAAAAATTACAAAAATTCAATAAATAGACCAAAAAATTTTATAATATTGAGGATTCTTCTCATTTAACCGTATTGTTTTAGAAGTATTTACTCTTTCAACAAATCTTTTCGATAACTACAAATAGTATCTAAATCAGTTTTCTACCGCTTGCAGGAAACCAGTGTCTGGTATTAATTGCTATCTTTAACAGGGTCAACATCACAGGCACTTCTACCAGAACACCTACAACCGTAGCTAAGGTTGCCCCGGATTGAAGACCGAATAATGAGATGGCAACTGCAACAGACAGTTCAAAGAAATTACTTGCTCCCACCATCGCCCCCGGAACAGCAACATTATGATAAGTTTATTTTTTCAGAAATCTTTTATTTTAGATTCGATGGTATTTCTATACCTGAGGCTTGCAATAGTTCCAGAATCTTCTCTCGACTATCCTTATATTCGGCTTTAAAAATATTGGCGCATCGCATTATACTTATACTTTCTGAAATAACACTGACGGCAAAAGCAAGACACGTAAGCTCGCCGCAATTTCTGCAATTGGTCTTCGGCAATAA
>Ga0163209_1000229_pt1 | contig 23502 bp, 19 predicted proteins | sample Kivu_160m_FD_113538 | JGI IMG/M metagenome (GOLD analysis project Ga0163209, IMG submission 113538) | Freshwater microbial communities from Lake Kivu, Western Province, Rwanda to study Microbial Dark Matter (Phase II) - Kivu_160m | ecosystem: Environmental > Aquatic > Freshwater > Lake ...
AGATCGTAAATCTTTACTCGCTTATCCACTGTACGGATATAAAGTCGATTCCCATGAATAAAATAATCACTTCCCCAAAGGGTTTCGCGGATGGTATCAATGATCAGCAGAGATTCGGGATCTCTAACATCCACGATATAAATACCCGTGTCAGGATAGGGCCTGCAATAGAGAAAGCCTGGAACAGATTTTATTTCACTCAAAGATCCGCCAAAGGATTTGATTTCGCCAAGAGGTTCAGGATGCATCAGATCCGAAAAATCATAGGCCTGAAGACCATCCGGAAGGTGGGAAAAAAAGAGCAGGTTGTTATTTTTATGGATGATCCTGAATGCTTTGGTATTCGTGTTTTCATAGATCAATTCCGGTTCCTGTGCATCAGAAATATCGACAGCATGAAATCCGTCTACCGACAAGGGGAGAAACAGGATGGTCTCTTTGATCATCATCTCTTCGGGTAGACCGGGAGCATTGTATTGTCCAAGTATCTCAGGCGAGAAAATACTGGAAAGGTTCATCCATTCAACGGTTCCAGTTTCCATTCCGATAAAAAGGGTCTCCTGACAGGCTGTTATACCGTATACAGGAGCCTCTGTGGCAAACTGTGTCAGATAGATGATCGTATCACGGGATGAAATATCAAAAATCTTGACCGTATCGTCATAGGCTGCGTAAAGAAGATTGCCCGAGATTTCCAATGCATCCAGCCGGATGGAACTGGAAGAGGCATTCAAATCCAATGAGACCGAAAGGACCGGATGAGAAGGATCAGTCAGATCAAAACCCACAACACACAGATGATAGTCCATTCCGTAATGGCCTGAATTGTATAGCATTTGACTATGAACATCCCATCTGCCTTTTTCCCCTACGCCAAGGGCGAAGCTGCCAAGATAGGTTGGGTTCAGGATATCCTCAATGGAAAAAATCTGGATAAAGGAGCTGGAAACCAAAATCATTGTTTCCTCTGAAAAAAGGATCTCTTTGTGGGCTTCATGTGTATGGTAGGCATGACTGATATATTCGGGATTCAACGGATCTGCCAGGTCGAAAATTTTAACACCATCTCCCGATGAGGTCATAAACAGATAATGATCCCAAATGGCCATATCCTGGATTGGCAGGTTATTGTCTTCGATGTACACTTTCAATTCCCGTATATCCTGTGGGTCTGAAATATCGAGGATATGGATATCGCCTCCCGTGGCATAATAGGCATAATTCCCATAACTTGCTACAGCGTAAGAGGCTCCCTCAAAATGGGCCGACAGTTCAAAATCACCGCCATAGGCGACGATCGAGGAGATGAAAAGAAGAGGTAGTAAAAATTTCATTAAGCCAAATTGTTTGCTTCTGTCAAATGTACGATATATTCATCGCCTCTCTTTTTGAAAAGGAGATCAATATACAAAGGAGAAGCTTTGTTGGATAAACTGAACATTATCCTTTACCAACGACCACCCTCAGCGCTCTTGGCAGGATCTCGTAAGTGAACGGGGTGTGACCCAGTGACTCGCCGTCTGACTCCAGGTAGACAGTCTGAGTGGATCGGATACGGATGGTTTTTCCCTGGTAGGTAGTAATAAAAGGGAGATCGACCAGGGTTCCGTCGTACAACTTATTGGTGTAGCGGACAACCATCCACTTCGGGGCTTTTTTGATCAGGGTGACATCCAGCAGGCCGTCATCTGCCACGGCAAAGGGAAGCTGCATCATGCCTCCTCCATTGTATTTGCAGATCCCCACATTCATGGAGAAGATCTCTCCTTTGAAAACATTCTCTCCATCGACCTCAATCACAGCATCCAGGAACTTATACTGAAACAGGCTGGCAAAGATAAACCATAAGTAAGTGAGCGGTCCGCCATGCCCTTTTTCTTTCAGCAGGTTGGTCTTTTTTGCCACCAATGCATCATAGGCCATCCCCGCTACATTGATGAAATAGCGCTCCTGCCTCTCCTGATGGTGAAAGTAAGTCACCTTCCCGATATCCTGGATAAAGGTGCGCTGTTCGGTCAACAGGTGCACGGCCTGTTTGAAATCAAACGGAACATTGAACATCCGGCACCAGTCGTTGCCTGTTCCCACCGGCACCATCCCGAGGGTGATCTCCGAAACCGGGCATGCCTGCTGCAGGAAGATACCGTTCAGTACCTCATTCAGTGTCCCGTCACCACCCACCACGGCGATCGACCGGTATCCCTCTTCGATGGCTTTTCTTGCCAGATGGATCGCGTGATTTTTGTGTTCTGTGAACTGATGCTGATGGTCGATCCCTTCATGGCGGATCATTTCCAGGATCTTCGGCCACTCCCTGGCTCCTTTTTTGACGCCTGCATTGGGATTTACGATCACCATCCAACGGGTGGGGGGAATACGGAGTGACTCAGCCATACCCAATTTCGATTAAAGAGATCGCAAGGTAAATAATTAATTTCAAATCATTTTATCGATCTTTCACAACCATTGGTCTATTTCTGTTGAAGATTGTTCCGTGAAACGTCCCGAAGCTTCAGGATCACGCTCACTGCATCCGAATTTGTCGTATCTTTATCCAAATCTTTCCGCCATGAAACATGTGATGATCTTCCTGGCCTTATTGACTGTAACTCTCTTCAGCACCGCACAGGAGAGCTCCCGGCGAACCAGGACTTTTAACTATTTCAACCGGACTGAAGCGGAGATCTCTTTCGGGGTCGGGAACTTCAAGGCCGATGTCCTGAACGGAGTGCAAAAAAGCCTTAAAAACAACGAACTGGTCATTGCCGTTCAAACGGTCAACGGGATCGCATATCACGGCAGGATAGGGCTGGGTCTTGGTGTTGGCGTTGAGGTGTGGAAAGACGGTCTCTTTTTCCCGGTCTTTGGCCAGCTGCACTACGACCTCCGTCCGAGAGACAAGACCTTCTACGGCCAGCTGAGCCTCGGTTCGGGTATCGGAACCCGCTACAGCACCTCTTTTTACCAGGAGGGGACCGGAGGGTTGATGGTCCAGGTGGGCATCGGATATAAGATGAAGGTGTATAAAAGACTTCGGTTTTACTATGAAGTCTTTTACAAGTACCAGGCGGTCAACTCCGCCTACACGGATAAGATCGTCACGGACGACACCACCATTGTTCGTAACATTGACTACAAGGTGCCCCTGAATTTCATGGGTTTCAAGATCGGTATCAGCTTCTATTAAAGCGGATCATGTTCTCTTCGCCCGAAGAGGAAAAACGAGTAGAAGAAATAGAAGAAACTGACCCCCGCCTGCGATTCGAGCGTATCTTCGGTGAGCAGGGAGAACATCACAATGATGAAAAAGGTGAGGAAGAAATAATCCTCAAATCCTCTCTTTACATAGGCCGGATAGATCAGCGAGATCAGGAACCAGGCCAGTCCGAAGATCCCAAACCCGATCAGGATGGAAAAATACTGATTATGTGACCGCCACCATTGATCCGATGCGAGTTTGGTCTTCATCTTACGGTATTGCTCTGTGAACACCTGGTTCATATCCCCTGTCCCCACTCCGACAAGCCAGTGTTCGGCGATGATTCCCCGGCTGGCTCTCCAGAATTCTAGCCGCTGCATCAGGGAAGAGCCTGTGGGGTCACCCGTAGAAAGGTATTTCTCGTATCCCATCAGCAACTCATAGATCCGGCCTTTCAGGCTCAGCCGGTTCAGGTTAACCACATCGGCGATGCCGCGTTCAATTGCTTCGATATCTTCATCAGTCAGCTTTTCGAGCCCTCCGGCATCTTTCCTGTAGCCTTTGGAGGAGAGGTAGCGGATCAGCGTGAATTGGACCGGCTGCCCTTTCAGGTCGGTTGAATCAAACGGGATCCTGGATCGTTTGCTCCACCCTTCGCGAAGCTCATCCCATTGGACGTATATCCACAGGTAATGTCCGTTTTCGGTTTGCTTGTTCTGTATGTTGTGTGTATATGGATTCCCCAGAGGCGACACCTTTTCCAGCTTGCTGTAATCCACTGTTTCCACCCGGTAATAGTCCCTGACGATCGATCTCAGGTAGAGCCCTCCCCCAACCAGCAGCAATGCCATGGAAAGGACGCAACCGGCTTTCAGCCAGATGCTCCGGCTCCGGAAGGTATAGATCACCAGCAGCACGAAGAGGGTCACAATAAACACACCCAGGCCGGTGAAGGAACGGGAGATCACCAGGTAGATAAGAAACCACACGATGATGACCAACGCCACGAGTTTGATCCAAACGGAGGTTCGCTTTTTTCGGACCAGGAAATAACCCGCCACAAAGAGGGCCATGCTGATCATCAGCCCCAGGATGATGTGAGAGACGTGTCTGGAGATATCGCGGATGTCGATAAATTCAAAGTTGAAAAGCTTCCATGTGTTGGCCAGGGTGACAATGACCAGGTTCAGAACGAAGATCATCATGAAGCGGTAGAAATCATTTCGGCCAAATGCTTTCGAGGTGGAGAAGTAAAGAGGCAGGATCAGGATAGGGGCTTTCGTGCGGAGATCTTTGAGGGCATACCCGAAATCGGAAGTGAAGATCAGCCCCAGGATGTGCAGTACGTACAGGGAAGCCAGGATCATGGCGGGCTTGTTGCGGAAAAAGACCCGAAATCCCTTCCCGATACTAACAAACCATAGCATCAGCGTGTACGGCAGGGCCAGGAGGATCTTCCTGAAGAGGGATCCGTGCGTATAAAACCCGGTGAATTTCTTCAGGTTCACCCGCTCCAGGATCCATGCGCCGGTGATGGTCCACATGCCAATGCTCAGAATGTACTTGGAGAAGGGCAGGAACACGATGATGATCGCGATCCCGGCAATGTAGGCCGTCCTGACAAAAATCTGGTATCCCCTTTCAAATGTCATGTTCAGGCAAATGGGTTTTTTCTTCCATGGGCCAGTTTGGTCCTGAATCTTCTGAAGGAGTCGGTCCCCTTTATATCGATCCGCTTGAGTTCATACGGGTCCTTTACCGGAAGCCGGTTGATACGGTTGCCGATCCTCACCGCATACCAGAGCTGCATCCCGGCAAAGAGTTTTTTCATCAGCAGGTTCAGTTCCGGATCTTTTTTGGGATATCCCCCGTAAGGATAGGCAAGTACCCGGCTGGTCCGGATATGATGGAACTCCATGGTGTTGAAACAATTCTCCAGATCCTCACGCATATCTTCTGGCGCCAGCTCGGCATAGCTCCGGTGCAGGAATCCGTGGATGCCGATCTCTACCATGCCGTCATCCTGGATCCGTTTCAGTTCTTCTGCCGTCAGGATCTTTTCCAAGCCTTCGTCCCACAGGTTCGTCTTTCCAATGAACGCTACCGGGACAAACAAGGTGGCTTTCAACCGGAGCTTTTTCAGGACAGGCAGGGCATGGCTCCTGAAATTCACGTAGGCATCGTCAAAGGTGATGATCACCGGACGCTTCGGAAGCTCTTTCCCGGTTTCAGCCGATTCCTTCAGATCGAGGAAGGAGATGGTTTCATATCCTTTTTCAGACAGAAATGCCAGTTGGAGTTCCAGCCTATCCGCTGTCACCGTCAGACCATCCTGCCGGCTGTCCGACACCTTATGGTACATCAGGACCGGTAATTTTCGTTTTGAAAAGGAACTCATCGTTTCATCCGGTATAATTCGATTGATTTTGCAATCTTCAGGGAGGCGTAGAAGGCGCCCAGGAGCGACCACATGAACCCTGGGTATCCGTCAAGGAATCCCGCCTTGCAGCAGTAGAACTGCAGGAAACTGATCGGGAATTTCAGGATCACCCAGATCTTCGGGAACCGTTTGCCTTGCTGAACATAGCTCTGCGCGGCCCTGGTGGTATAGTCGTTGATCTTCTCCAGGTGATGGGTCAGGTCACGGTAAGAGTAGTGCAGGATCTCGCCGTTCAGCCGCCGGATCTTTCCCTGCACCTCCACCCCTTCGTGGACCTTTGCGCTGGTGAACCTGCCGGCTTTGCGGTTGAAAAGCCGGAGGTGGTAGTCACTGCCGGCGCCGCCATGTTTCAGTTTCCTCCCCAGATAGACTAATGAGAAGCAGATCTCAAAACCTGCCTCCTCCGGGACTCCCGGCTGAAAAAGGGTGCTGATCTCGTCCCTTAACTCCGGGGTGACCACTTCGTCGGCATCAATGGAGAGAACCCAATCGTTAGCAGCCTGTTCCGCCGCAAACTGTTTCTGCGTCCCGTAGCCGTCAAACTCCCGCTGCACAACGCGGCATCCCAGGTCATGGCAGATGGCGGCCGTATGATCGGTCGACATGGAATCCACCACCAGGATCTCGGAAGCCAGTCCCTGCACGGAGGCAATGCACCGGCCGATGTTCAGCTCCTCGTTATAGGCAATGATGACGACAGAAATGGCAGTCATGATGCATTCGCTTAGTGAATCGTAAAATGATCCCAATCTAATCCAAAGGGATAGCTCTCCCTGAATTCTCTCATCTCCTCATAATCCAGCGTGACGGTATGTACACACTCCTCTCCGGCCGGAGCCTGGAAAAGGAGCTTCCCCTGCGGATCAACCACCATTGAATCACCGGTGTGGTCCATCCCGTTCCCGTCTTTTCCCACCCGGTTCACTCCGGCCGTATAGGCCATGTTTTCGATCGCCCGGGATACCATCAGCATTTTCCAGGCATAGGAGCGCACCACCGGCCAGTTTGCCAGAATCAAGAGCAGGTCATATTCATACTCCCCTCCGGTGATCCGGTTCTTGCTCCACACCGGAAACCGCAGGTCATAACAGATCATCGGCATCAGCTTCCATCCTTTCAGCGGAATAACGGTTCGCTGCTCTCCCCTCCTGATTCTCCTGATCTCAGGACTCAAACGGAAAAGATGCCGTTTGTCATATGTCAGAAAAGTTCCGTCAGGATAGCAAAAGAGCAGCCTGTTCACGAAGATCTCTCCCTCATGGATCAGCAGCGTGGCGGCTACGGCTGCTTTTTTGGTCATAGCCATCTCACGCAGGAACTGCATCGAGGGTCCTTCTATCGGTTCGGCACAATGTTCCGGATTGATCGAGAAGCCATGATTGAACACTTCCGGAAGCAGGATCAGGTCGGTGGGTTCGCTGATCCCCTCGATCAGGCGGCGAAAGTGATCCAGGTTTTTCTGGCGCTCCTCCCAGAACAAAGAGGCCTGGATCAGGGTTATCGTGAGGTTCTCCATCCGGGTTGCTTTTCCGTGTAAAATTAACAAGAGTATGGGAAATGCCGCCTAAAAATTTTAATTTTGCTCAATCACCAATGAGATGCATTATGCGAACGATCGATGATTTCAACTTTAAAAATAAACGGGCGCTGGTTCGTGTTGACTTTAATGTTCCCCTGGATGCCTCTTTCCAGATTACCGATACCACCCGGATCGATGCCGCAATCCCCACGATTGAAAAGATCCTCCGCGACGGGGGTTCCGTGATCCTGATGTCCCACCTGGGCCGGCCGAAAAGCGGTCCGGAAGAGAAGTTTTCGCTTAAGCACCTGCTTCCCTACCTCTCGGAGAAGCTTGGAGGTCCTGTGAAATTTGCCGACGACTGCACGGGACCTTCCGCCCTGGAGCAGTCGGCCACCCTCCAGCCCGGTGAGGTGTTGCTGCTTGAGAATCTCCGGTTCCACAAAGAGGAGGAGAAAGGGGATGAAGGATTTGCCCGCAACCTGGCCGATTTAGGGGATGTTTACGTCAACGATGCCTTTGGCACGGCCCACAGGGCCCACGCCTCCACGGCCATCATCGCGAAATTCTTTCCCCAGGCCAAATTTTTCGGTTATGTCATGGGCAATGAGATCCTCAACATCGACAAGGTCCTGAAAGAGACTCCCCGTCCCTTCACTGCCATTCTTGGCGGAGCAAAGGTCTCGGGCAAGATCGAGATCATCAACCACCTGATGGACAAGGTCGACAACCTGCTGATCGGGGGCGGGATGATGTTCACTTTCATCAAGGCGATGGGTGGCGAAGTGGGCGCCTCCTTGGTGGAGGATGACCTGCTGGAACTGGCGAAAAATACGGTGGAGGGGGCCAAGATGCTTGGTGTAAACCTTTACCTTCCCCCCGATGCGGTCATCGCCGATGCCTTCTCCAATGATGCCAACAAAAAGGTCTCCAGCGCCTACGACATTCAGCTCCCCTGGATGGGACTCGATATCGGGCCGGTCACCTGTGAGAAGTTCCGCCATGTGATCGCGAAATCGGCGGCCATTCTCTGGAACGGACCGATGGGGGTTTTTGAGATGAACAGTTTTGAAGAGGGTACCCGGTTCATTGCGGAAGCGGTGGCGGAGGCCACATCCAACGGCGCCTTCACCCTGATCGGCGGGGGAGATTCGGTGGCGGCCATCAACAAATACGGCCTGGCCGACAAGGTCAGTTATGTCTCCACCGGTGGGGGCGCCATGCTCGAATACATCGAAGGGAAAGAGCTCCCTGGCATCAAAGCCATCCTCGATTGAAACGGGTCCTCCTCAGCCGGACCGACAGCATCGGAGATGTCGTACTGACCCTCCCGCTTGCCGGTGTGCTGAAACAATACCTGCCACAGACAACCCTGATTTTCCTTGGTAAAACTTACACCCGCCCGGTGATCGAAGCGTGCCGCTTCGTGGATGAATTCGTAGATTGGGATGAGGTCTCTGTTTTGCCCTACCGGGAGCAAGTTGCCGCTTTCCGCGCCTTGCAGGCCGACGCGATCATCCATGTGTTCATGACCGGAAAGATCGCTCTCTTGGCTGATGCCGCAGACATTCCGGTTAAGATCGGCTCGGCTCACCGCCTCTTTGGCTGGCTTACCTGCAACCGCCTGGTCTGGTTCACCCGCCGCCACTCCGACCTCCATGAAGCCCAGCTCAACCTGAAGCTTCTCCGTCCCCTCGGCCTGGAGGTCAACCTGGAGCGGGAGAGAATCCCTGAATTCTACGGATTGCAGGGAGATGCGCGATATGAGATGGGGGATGCGCGATATGAGATGGGAGATGCGAGATGGGAGATGCGAGATACGAGATACGCGAAAAGCGAACAGCCAATAGCTAACAGCGAAATAGCATTCCGCTTTCGTCTGATTCTTCACCCCAAATCAAAAGGCAGCGCCCGGGAGTGGGGGTTGGAGAACTTCTCGCGGCTGATTGAATTGCTGCCCAAAGAGCAATACGACATCTTTATCACCGGCACCAGGGAGGAGGGGATGCAGATGAAGGAGTTTCTGGAGAGGCACCGTGGGGAGGTGACCGACATGACCGGGAAAATGGATCTCTCAGAATTGATGGAGTTCATTCAATCCTGCGATGGCATGGTGGCGGCCAGCACAGGCCCCCTTCATCTGGCTGCGGCATTCGGAAAAGTGGCTATCGGCCTCTACGCCCCCATGCACCCGATCCATCCGGCCCGCTGGGCCCCCCTGGGAGAAAAAGCCTCCTGCCTGGTCCTGGACAAAACCTGCAACGATTGCCGGAAAAGCTTCGATTGCCATTGTATCCGCGAGATCACCCCGGAGCAGGTGGCGGAGGCGATCCGGAAGGAAACGTGATGCGCGATGAGAGATACGCGATGCGGGATGCGGGATGCGGGATGGGAGATGGGAGATGGGAGAGGTGAATGAAGCGAAGATGAAAGGAAGACTGAAGGAATACTGAAGGAATACCGAAGGAAAGGATCCCAAAAACAAAACATTAACCAAACAAAAGCTCGCCATTGGCCTGTCGCTGTTCGCTGTTCGCCATTCGCTTTTCGCTTTTCGCTATTTCGCTATTTCGCTACCTTCATCTTGCGTACTTCACTTGTCCGTCTGTCCGCCTGTCCGCCTGCCGGTTAGGCCGCCTGCAGCCCTGTCCACTTGATGATTCTCGGAAAAACGGAAGCTACAGGCTTGTAGAAGATCGATTCCTCTTTGGCTTTTTTGGTGATCAGATGCCCGTCGGGATCGGCCAGGTTGATGAGGTAAAAAACGACGCTCAGGATCAGCACGCTTTTTACCAGTCCTAGAAGGGCCCCGGCCAGATGGTTCAGAAAGCCCATCCCGACGGCCGAGACCATTTTCTCGATCAGTTTTCCCACGAGTAATACGGCGATGAGCACAGCCAGAAAAGTGACGGCGAAGGAGATCACCGGAAGGTAGGCGGAGGAGATGTCGAAGGTCGATTTCAGGAGGGTGGAGGCGAAATGGGAAAAATAGACGGCAGCATAGATCCCGAGGATCAGGGCGACAAGGGTGGCCAGACTGATAATGAATCCTTTACGGAAGCCAAGGATCACCATCAGCCCGGCGAAGACCAGGATCACAATGTCGATGACCTGCATCAGTGAATCGGTTTTTTCAGACGGGAGGTAAGCTCGGTCCCGAAGACGAACTCGTTCAATTCGGGATTGGTCGTCTCCAGGATCTCATCCTTGGTTCCTTTCCACCACAAGGCTCCCTTGTAAATGAAATTTACCCGGTCGCCAATGCTGAGGACGGAGTTCATGTCGTGGGTGTTGACGATGGTGGTGATATCGTACTCCTGGGTGATCTCCTCGATGAGGTGGTCGATCACCCCGGCAGTTTGCGGATCCAGCCCGCTGTTGGGCTCGTCGCAAAAGAGGTATTGGGGGTTCATGGCAATGGCCCGGGCAATGGCCACCCGTTTGCGCATCCCGCCGCTGAGTTCCGACGGCATCAGCCGGTTGGCATTCTCCAGGTTGACCCTGTTCAGTACAAAATTCACCCGCTCTTTCTTCTCCTCCAGCGATTTTTCGGTGAACATACTGAGCGGGAACATCACATTCTCCTCCACATTCATCATATCAAACAGGGCCCCCATCTGGAAGAGCATGCCGATCTCCTGCCGGATCTGTTTCCGCTGATTGCTCTTCATGGCCGAGAAATTCCGGTTGTTGTAAAGCACTTTCCCCGAGTCCGGTTCAAACAACCCCACCAGGCATTTCATCAATACGGTCTTTCCCGAACCGCTTTGTCCGATGATCAGGTTGCTCTTTCCTTTCTCGAAGAGGCAGGAGACATCCTTGAGCACATGGTTCTCGCCGAAATACTTGTCGATATGTACCGCCTCGATCATGTCAGCAGGATTTGGGTAAGGATCAGGTTGAACAGGATGATCAGGATGCTGCTGGTGACCACCGCTTTGGTGCTTGCCTGACCCACTTCCAGCGCCCCTCCCCGGGTGACATAGCCGTAATAGCCGGCTACCGTGGAAATGATCAGCGCAAAGAAGAGCGTTTTGATGAGGGCATAGAAGACAATGTAGGGCCTAAAGTCATACCGGATGCCATAGAGGTAATCGGTGGTGGTCACCAGCCCGGTGGCCTCCATGGCGATCCATCCGCCCAGCACCCCCAGCCACATGCTGAAGACGATGAGCACGGGATTGATCAGCAGGCAGGCGATCACTTTCGGGAAGATCAGGTAGTTGGCTGAATTGACCCCCATGATCTCCAGGGCATCGATCTGCTCGGTCACCCGCATGGTACCGATCTCCGAGGCGATCCGCGAACCGACCTTGCCAGCTAGGATCAGGCTGATCACGGTAGGGGCAAACTCCAGGATGATCGATTGTGCCGTGGTAAAACCTACCATAGAGAGGGGGATCAGCGGACTGTCGATATTGAAGGCGGTTTGAATGGCCACCACCGCCCCCATGAAGATGGAGATGATCGCCACAAGGCCGATCGATTCAACCCCGAGAGACTGAAATTCCTCAAAAAGGTGCTTCCAGAAGATCTTGCCTTTCTGCGGACGGGTGAAGACATGCCTCATCAGGAGGATGTATTCGCCCACGTTATGTAAAAAATTATACATATTTTCGCTTAGCGAATTTATAACTTTTTAAGGATATCCGGACGCCTAAATACTAAAACAACTTCAACCAAGTTTTATTTTATATGAATAAATCCGATCTCTGGGGACCAAAAGGTACGTTTCGCATCGTTGCCATCCTGGCCGTCGGATTATTATTTTTCATGGCATCCTGTTCCGGAACGAAATATTATGACCGGTATCCGAAAGACAAACCCTGCAAAATGTCAGACAACGGTGCAAAAAAAGCCCGTAAAAAATAGTGACCGGAGATGAAACCGATGATCAGACAAGGTATTAGGTTGATCCTGTTTGCCACTGGTTCAATCCTTATAAGTAGTTGTACAACACAACGATACCATCATCAGCACAAACCCCCAAGAGATTGCAACTGTCCCTCTTTCAGCCAGCACCTATCCTCTCCGTCGACCGCGGTGATGCACGCCTGGTAAAGGTTCGCGCCCTCCTGTCAGAACAGCTCCCGGCACCTGCTTTTCCGGACATTCTCGGATGGTTTATCTCTCATGAAGTCAGGTTGCTGGTGACCCGTGGAAGGAGGAGCAAGTCGGGTGACTTCAGGCCACCACGAAACGGTTCCTTGCCGGTGATCTCGGTCAACAAAACCCTCAATCCCTATGCCTTCCTGATCACGCTTGTCCACGAGATGGCCCATTTTCATGTTTTTGAGAAACAGGCCGGACGAACGTTTCTTTCAAGGCGGAAACGGGTCTCCCCGCATGGAAAGGAGTGGAAAGAGGAGTTCAGGGTGCTGATGAACCCTTTCTTATCTCAGGAGATCTTTCCTCTGGAGGTCCTCGAGGTGTTGACACTCCATCTCCGCAATCCGCGGGCCTCCACGTATAGCGATCCCCGTCTCGCCCGGATTCTTATCGGATTTGATGCGACAGAAAAGGGTGTGCTCATCGAGGAGGTACCTGAGGGAACCCTGTTTACAACAGCTTCGGGGATGCTCTTCCGGAAAGAGGGCAAGTTGCGGAGACGCTACCGCTGTATCCGCATGAAAGACAGCAGACTCTATCTTTTTTCCCCGCTCGCCCGGGTTTTCCCTGCAGAATCCTAAAAAACCCCGGCCACGGGTTGGATTTTTGCTTCTTTCCTATAAATTTGCAGAAAATCAACTCTCCCAGTCATGTCGAACCATCATTTTTGCGTGATCATGGCGGGCGGTATCGGCGCCCGTTTCTGGCCCATGAGCCGAACCTCCCATCCAAAACAGTTCATCGATATCCTGGGAACGGGAGAGACCCTGATCCAGCAAACCTTCAATCGCTTCAGAAAGATCTGCCCTGCCGAAAATATCTACATCGTCACCAACGAAATTTACAAAGAGCTGATCCAGGAGCAAATTCCGGACATCACTGACAAACAGATCCTTTGTGAACCCTCGCGGCGCAACACCGCTCCCTGTATCGACTATGCCAACTACTGTATCCTGGAGCGTGACCCGGAAGCATTGATCGTAGTTGCTCCGTCAGACCATATCATCCTTAAGGAGGATGTTTTCCTGGACAACATCCGTTCGGCCATGCAGGCCGCCGCGAAACATGACTGGCTGCTGACCCTCGGTATCAGGCCCAGTCGCCCGGATACGGGTTACGGATACATCCAATTTACCGACGGAGAGGTCTATCCTGCAGATCCCCAGATCCTGAAGGTGAAAACCTTTACCGAGAAGCCCGATATTGAACTAGCCAAAACCTTTCTGAAATGCGGGGATTTCCTTTGGAATTCGGGGATTTTCATCTGGTCGCTGAAATCCATCATGAAGGCTTTTGAAACCTACCTCCCTGAAGTGGACACCCTGTTCAGGAAAGGCACCGGCCTTTACGGCACTTCCGGAGAGAAAGAGTTCATTTCCGACACCTACCAGGTGTGCAAGAGCATCTCCATCGACTATGGCGTGATGGAAAAGGCGCCCAATGTTTTCGTGCTCGCCGCCGATTTTGGCTGGTCCGACCTGGGAACGTGGGGATCCCTTTACGAAAACCGTGCCCAGGATGAAAACGGGAACGCGGTGGTGGGAAAAAATGTGATGCTCTATGACTCCACCAACTGCATTGTCAACATGCCCAACGATAAACTGGTGGTGCTGGAAGGGCTGAACGACTACATCGTTGTGGAATCCGAGAATGTCCTCCTGGTCTGCCGAAAATCCGACGAACAGCAGATCCGGCAGTTTGTGAATGACGTACGGCTGGAGAAAGGGGAACGGTTCGTATAATTGAACATAAAGTAAGGGCAGGTTTGGAACCTGCCCTTACTTTTTAAGAATTAATCCTTCAGGTGTTTCCCTAAAAATCCCTCCATGGCACGGTAGAAGTCAAAGCGGTTCTCTTCGTTGTGGAACCCGTGTCCTTCGTTGTCCTTGACGAGGTATTCCACTGCAATCCCGCGGCCTTTCAGTGCCTCCACCATCTGGTCTGATTCATCCTTGTTCACCCGAGGATCGTTGGCTCCCTGGGCGATGAACAACGGCGCGATGATCTTGTCGGCATTCAGCGCCGGAGAGGTCTCCACGAACTGCAGCGAGTCGGCCACAGGGTTCCCCACCATTTCGTACATCATGTCGAGGAAGGGTTTCCAGTAGGGAGGGATGGTCTTCATGAAGGTGAAGAGGTTGGACACTCCCACGTAGTCAACCCCGGCTGCGTATAGGTCCGGCGTTTTCACCAGCCCCTCCAGGGTGGCATAACCACCGTAGCTGCCGCCGTAGATCGCGATCCGGTCCTTGTCTGCAATTCCTTGTTCAATCAGCCAGTTGACCCCGTCGGTGATGTCATCCTGCATGGTGAGCCCCCATTGCTTGAAGCTCTCCTCCCAGAATTTCTTTCCGTAACCGGTGGATCCCCTGAAGTTCATCTGGAATACCGCATAGCCCCGGTTGGCCAGGAACTGTACTTCGGGATTGAATCCCCAGCTGTCGCGGGCCCAGGGACCTCCGTGGGGGTTGGTCACCACCGGAAGCTCTTTTGCGTTTTCCATGGTATAGCCTAACGGAAGGGTCAGGTACCCGTGAATGGTCAGCCCGTCGCGTGAAGTATATTCAACCGGGGTCTGGGTCGCCATCTCCTTCTCATCGATCCAGGGGCTGACCTCCACGATCTTGGTCAGCTGGTCTGCGTTCTTGTCATAGATGTAGTAGGCTCCCAGGGAACGGTCGCTGTAGGTACGGATGATGAATTTATCCTCGGCTTTGGTCATGCCGGTAATGACAATTTCATAGTCCCCCAACTCCTGGTTCAGCCGGTCATACAGCTGCTTTGTCTCCTCGTCGAAAAAGTGCCGTTCCCCTTTCCACGACTCGTAATTGGCGGTGGTGAGCACCTTGCGTTTCTGGGAGAAGCTCAATCCGTCGATATCGTAATCGGGGTTTTCATAGAGCACCTCGGTCTCTTTTCCGTTGGCCAGGTCAAAGATAACAGCTGCTGCCTTGTCGCGTCCGAGGTTGGAAACGGCATACACATTTTTATTGTCGAAGGTGAAGAACTGCGGATTCATGGTCTCCTTGAAACTGGTGGTCAGCACCACGTTGAAGGGATCGCTCTCCTTTTCACGGTAGAGGATCTGTGAATTCACCCCGTCGAGCGCCATCGCCGCCCGCAGTTTTCCGTCGTGGTCAAACATCCAGGCCTGGATGGTACCCGGGTTCTCAGCCAGCATCTCCATGGCGCCGGTTTCGATATTGAGCCGGTAGGGATCAAACACCTGGTCGTTGCGCTTGTTCATCCCGATGATCACCTCGGTGGGGAAATTTTCCAGGTCATCGATGATCTCCGTACGGACTCCGGGGAAATCGGTGAAGCAGACCAGGTCGGAGCCGTCCACATTGACACCGTAGAGCCGGAAATTCTCATCGCCTCCGTTGTCTTTCACATAGAGGATCCGGGTTGGATTTTTCCAGAAATAGTTGGAGATATCGCGGTCGGTCTCGGAGGTGAGCCTAATGGCGGTATCGGAGCCGATCTCCTGAACGAAGATATTCATCCGGTTTTCATAGGGTGCCATGTAGGAATAGTATTTCCCGTCGGGTGAGATGCGGTAACGGGATTTCTCCGGGTTCTTAAAGAAATCTTCCAGGGGGATTTGTTTTGCTTGCATTGGTTTTTGGTTACATCCTCCCATCAGCAGGCCCATGCCAAACAGAGCCACCATGAGGAGGTTCATCATCGTTTTTGTTTTCATCTGAGGATTTTGATTTAATTGCTATTGATAAAGGGTCCGGGCAAAGATATGATTTATTTATCAATACTCGTCCCAGCTTTTGATCCCGATGCCTTCATCCAGCTGGCAGATGGCATAGATGAATGCGCTGGCGAGCCGGGCGTTGGTGATGAGGGGGATGTTGAAATCCACGGCCGCCCGCCGGATGGTGTAATCGTTGTTCAGCTCTGTTTTGGAGAGGTTTTTCGGGATGTTGATGACCAGGTCGATCTCTTTGGCCCGGAGGTAGGTAAGGGTGTTGGGCTCCTCTTTCTCGTCGGGCCAGTGAAGGATGGTGGCCGGGATGTCGTTTTCCTGCAGGTAGAGCGCAGATCCGCGGGTGGCATAGAGCCTGAACCCCTTCTCCGCCAGCATCCGGGCGCTCTGGAGAAGTTCGAGCTTGGAGCGGGCGTCCCCGGTGGAAAGGAGGATATTCTTTTCAGGGATCCTGAAGCCGACGGAAAGCATGGCCTTGAGCAGGGTTTCGTAATAGTTCTCCCCGATGCAGCCCACCTCGCCGGTGGAGGCCATCTCCACCCCCAGCACCGGGTCCGCTTTCTGCAGACGTGAAAAGGAGAACTGGGAAGCCTTGACCCCGATATAATCGAGATCAAACGCGCTCTTGCCGGGTTTCTCCACCGGGAGGCCGAGCATCACTTTTGTCGCAAGTTCTATGAGATTGATCTTGAGCACTTTGGAGACAAATGGAAAAGAACGGGAGGCGCGCAGGTTGCATTCGATCACCTTGATGTCATTGTCCTTCGCCAGGAACTGCATGTTGAAGGGGCCCGAGATCTGCAGGGCACGGGCGATCTCCCGTGAGATCCGCTTGATGCGCCGGGCGGTCTCAAAGTAGATCTTCTGGGCCGGGAAGACCATGGTGGCATCCCCGGAATGGACCCCGGCAAATTCGATGTGTTCGGAGATGGCGTAGGCAATGATCTCCCCCTGGCTGGCCACGGCATCCATCTCGATCTCCTTGGCATGCTGGATGAACTCCGACACCACCACCGGGTACTCCTTCGACACGCGCGCCGCCAGGCTCAGGAAATGGTCCAGCTCTTCATAGTTGGAGACCACGTTCATCGCCGCGCCGGAGAGGACATAGGAGGGCCTGATCAGCACGGGGAATCCCACCTCCTTTACAAACCGGTGGATCTCCTCCAGGGAGGAGAGCTCCTGCCAGCGGGGCTGGTCCACCTCCAGCTGATCGAGGAGTGAGGAGAAGCGGTGCCGGTTTTCAGCCTGGTCAATGTGTTCGGGGGAGGTGCCCAGGATCGTCACCCCGCTGTTGAAGAGGGGCATGGCGAGGTTGTTGGCCACCTGCCCGCCGGTAGAGACGATCACCCCTTTCGGATCCTCCAGCTCAATGATGTCCATCACCCGTTCATAGGAGAGCTCGTCGAAATAGAGCCGGTCGCAGATATCGTAGTCGGTGCTGACGGTCTCGGGGTTCACGTTGATCATCACCGAGCGGTATCCCTCCTTCCTGACCGTCATGAGGGCGTTCACCGAGCACCAGTCAAACTCCACCGAGCTTCCGATGCGGTAGGCCCCCGAGCCAATTACGACCACCGACCTTTTATCCTGCTCAGGGATGATATCGCTTTCCGTGGCGTTGTAGGTGAGGTAGAGGTAATTCGTTTGGGCCGGGTATTCGGCGGCCAGCGTGTCGATCTGCCGGATGAAGGGAAGCAGGCCGGCCTGTTTGCGGAACCCCCTCACCATGAGCATCTTATCCCGCATGTTTTCTCCGTCCTTCAGTACAAACCGGGCGATCTGAAAATCGGAGAAGCCCTTTTTCTTGGCCCGGAGGAGGGTATCCGCCGGAACCGCTTCCAGGGATGAAAAAGTTTTCAGCTCCTGCATCAGGTCAAAAACACGCTTCAGCTTCACCAGGAACCAGCGGTCGATCCGGGTCAGCTCATGGATCCGGTCGATGGTGTAGCCCTCCTGAAAGGCGCTGGCAATGCAGTAGATCCGCATGTCGGTGGGTTCGGACAGCGCAGTTTCGATATCCGGGAAATCGAGGTCGTTGTTCCCCACAAAACCGTGCATCCCCTGTCCCACCATCCGCAACCCCTTCTGGATCGCCTCCTCGAAGGTGCGCCCGATAGCCATCACCTCCCCCACGCTCTTCATGCTGGAGCCGATCTCCTTTGACACCCCGATGAATTTGTTCAGGTCCCAGCGGGGGATCTTGCAGACAATGTAATCAAGGGCCGGTTCAAAAAAGGCGGTGGTGCTTTTGGTGATCGAGTTTTTCAGTTCATGAAGTCCGTACCCCACGGCCAGCTTGGCCGCGACGAAGGCGAGGGGGTAGCCGGTGGCTTTGGAGGCTAATGCCGAGGAGCGCGAAAGGCGGGCGTTGACCTCAATCACGCGATAATCCTCCGATTCGGGATCCAGGGCATACTGCACGTTGCATTCCCCCACGATCCCCACGCTCCGGATGATGCGGATGGAAAGCTGCCTCAGTTTATGGTATTCGCTGTTGGTGAGGGTTTGCGACGGGGCCACCACGATGCTCTCGCCGGTGTGGATGCCCAGCGGATCGAAGTTCTCCATGTTGCACACCGTGATGCAGTTGTCGTAACGGTCGCGCACCACTTCGTATTCCACCTCCTTCCATCCCTTCAGCGACTCCTCCACGAGGATCTGGCCGGAATAGGAGAAGGCTTTTTCAGCTAATTTCACCAACTCCTCTTCGTTGTTGCAGAACCCCGATCCCTGCCCACCCAGGGTGAAGGCGGCCCGCACGATCAAGGGAAACCCCATCTCCCGGGAGGCTTGGATGGCCTCCTCCGTGGTGGTGACCGCAAGGCTCCGGGGAGTTTTAACATCGATGGAACGGAGTTTTTTCGCAAACAGCTCCCGGTCTTCTGTCTCGATGATCGCCTCCACGGGGGTACCCAGGACCTCCACATGATGTGTTTTTAGAATGCCTTCACGGAAGAGCCGGATCCCGCAATTCAGGGCCGTCTGTCCGCCGAAAGCCAGCAGGATGCCGTCAGGCCGCTCCTTTTCGATGATCTGTTCTACGAAAAAGGGGGTCACCGGGAGGAAATAGATCTTGTCGGCAATGCCTTCTGAGGTCTGAACGGTGGCAATGTTGGGATTGATTAAAATGGAGGTGATCCCCTCTTCCCGGAGGGCTTTGAGCGCCTGGGAGCCGCTGTAGTCAAACTCCCCCGCTTCCCCGATTTTCAGGGCGCCGCTGCCTAATACCAGCACTTTCCGGATCTTTTGCTGCCGCTTCATCCGGTCAGGTTGATCAGGTTCAGGAACTCGTCAAAGAGATATTCCGTATCGGTGGGTCCGCTGGAGGCTTCAGGGTGGAACTGAACCGAGAAGACAGGGCGGCTTTTGTGCCTCATCCCCTCGTTGGTGTGATCGTTCAGGTTGAAAAAGAGGGTCTCCCATTCGTCTCCCAGACTCTCATCATCAATGGCATAGCCGTGGTTCTGCGAGGTGATGAAGGCCCGGTTCGTCCCCTTCATCAGCACCGGCTGGTTGTGGCTCCGGTGACCGTACTTCAGCTTGTAGGTATCGGCGCCCGATGCCAGGGCCAGCAGCTGGTTTCCCAGGCAGATCCCGAAGATCGGTTGATCCCGGTCAAGCGCCCCCCGAAGATGGTGAATGGTATCGGTGCACATCTTGGGGTCGCCCGGACCATTGGAGATAAAGAGGCCGTCGTAGCTCTCCTGCGAAAAATCGTGATCCCACGGAACGCGGATCACCGTGGTGTCGCGCTTCAGGAAATGGCGGATGATGTTGTACTTCACGCCACAGTCGACCAGCAGGATCCGTTTGGAGCCATTCCCGTAGATCACTTTTTGCGTGGTGCTTACTTCGGCCACCAGATTTTCCCGGTTCGGGTCTTTAAATTCGACCGGTTCCCCCTCAAACTCGATCTTCCCCGGCATAGCTCCCCGTTCGCGGATCCGCTGGGTAAGGGCACGCGTGTCGATGCCTGTCAGCCCGGGGATCCCGCTGCGGTGAAGCCATTGCCCGAGGCTTTCAGAGGCATTCCAGTGGCTGTATTCGTCGGAATAGTCGGCAATGATCAACCCCGTGATCTGCAGCTGTTCCGATTCATAGAATTTGAACAGGTCGTTCTCGGTGATGCCGGCCGGAACCCCGTAATTGCCGATCAGGGGGTAGGTGAGCACAAGGATCTGTCCGCGGTAAGAGGGATCGGTCAGGCTTTCGGGATAGCCGGTCATGGAGGTGTTGAAGACCACCTCCCCGGCCACCGAATGTTCGCAGCCAAAGGAGCTGCCCTTAAAAACAGTCCCGTCTTCCAGGATCAACCGTGCTTTTCTCACCAATCGTGAAGAGGGTTTAGCGCGTTATAAATTCGCCAGTAAAAGTACTTCCGTGAAACCGGAAAATCATTGGAGTTCATCTCATTTTATTAACAAACGATCAGACTTTTTCATCCCGGTGATAAAAGAAATGGGTAGATTTGTACGTTTTAACGCGATCATGGATATCTACCTTCGCAAGAAACGATGGAAGTGGATCCTCTTTATCGGGGCCGTTCTGATCGTCTCCGCTTCGCTTTATTACTCCAACATCCTCGTGGAACAGATCCGCCAGGATGAACGGAAGAATGTGGAGATCTGGGCCGATGCCATCCACCGGAAGGCCGACCTGGTGAACTTCACCAACATCCTCTTTGAACAGATCAAGAACGAGGAGCGGAAACGGGTGGTGATGTTGGCCGAAGCGCAGAAACGGCTCAACTATGCTACCTCCAACGACGACCTGAACTACTACCTCGATGTGATCTCGAACAACACCTCGATCCCGGTGGTCCAGACCGACGAACTCAACAACATAGTATCGGTCAGGAATGTCAGCTTCAGCACCGATACCGTGACGAAGCTCCTGGGAAGGCTCCGGGAGGAGTTTACCTTTTATCCCCCGATCGTGGTGAACTACTGGGCCGACAAGAAATTCTACCTCTACTACAAGGATTCCAACATCTTCTCGGAGCTGAAAACGGCTCTGGACGATCTGATCAGCTCCTTTTTCTCCGAGGTGGTGCTCAATTCGGCTTCGGTGCCTGTGATCATCACCGACAGCACCCGTCATGCCGTGATCGCCTACGGGAACCTTCCGGAGAACAAGATGAAGGATTCGGTGTTTGTCGACCGGGCCCTGGCCTCCATGCAATCGCAGAACAACCCGATCGAGGTGAACCTGGCCGATACCGGCATCCGGTACATTTTCTACAAGGACTCCTTCCTGCTGACCCAGCTGAAATACTTCCCCTTTGTCCAGTTTGGCGTGATCGGGGTCTTTCTGCTGATCGCCTATCTGCTCTTCAGCACGGCCCGAAAATCGGAACAGAACCAGGTATGGGTGGGAATGGCCAAGGAGACCGCTCACCAGCTGGGGACCCCCCTCTCCTCCATGATCGGCTGGGTGGAGCTCCTGAAGCTGAAAGGGCTGGATGAAGAGACGGTGGCGGAGATCGAGAAGGATGTCCTGAGGCTGGAGACCATCACCGACCGCTTTTCCAAGATCGGCGCCGCTACCCGGCTGGAGCCCTTCAACATCGTACAGGTCGTTTACGACGCGGTGAACTACATCAAGTCGCGTATCTCCCCCAAAGTCAGGTTCACCGTCACCCCCGACCGGCCGGTGCAGATCGTGGCCCCCATCAACCTGCACCTGTTCGAATGGGTGATCGAGAACCTCTGTAAAAACGCGGTGGATGCCATGGAGGGGAACGGCTCCATCCATATTGAGGTGACAGAGGATGAGGGGCAGGTGATGATCGACCTGTCCGATTCGGGCCGGGGCATCCAAAAATCGCGCTTCAAGACCATCTTCCATCCCGGCTACACCTCCAAAGCGAGGGGCTGGGGATTGGGGCTGACCCTCTCCAAGCGGATCATCGAAAACTACCATGCCGGAAAGATCTTCGTGAAGTCCTCCACCCTCGGCAAAGGGACCGTTTTCCGGATCATCCTGAAAAAATAGCCTCCGTGGCCGGGATCTACATCCATATCCCCTTTTGCCGGACGAAATGCCCTTACTGCAACTTTTTCTCCCTGGCCACCCGAAAGTACCGGGAAGAGTTTTATCAAGCCTTGTTGAAGGAGATCGACCTCACCCGGGATTACCTGGGCGGTGAGCCGGTGGAGACCATCTATTTCGGCGGCGGAACGCCGTCGTCGTTGCCGGTGGAATGGGTGGGGGGGATTTTAGAAAAGATGCGGGATGTCGAAGCGAAGCGGAGATCACGCCCTGGCGTGGCGGGATATGAGATGCGCGATCTTCCCCTTCAAGAAATCACAATGGAGTTGAATCCTGACGATGTCACGCCTGAGTTTCTGGAGGGGCTGCAGGCTGCGGGGATCAACCGGCTGAGCCTGGGGGTGCAGTCCTTTTTTGACGAAGACCTGCAGTATCTTGGCAGAAGCCATGATGCTCGGCAGGCGGAGAGGGCATTGCAGTGGATACGAGATACGAGATGTGGGATACGGGATATGGATCCCGAGACGTGGGACGAAAAGCGAAAAGCCAACAGCCAAAAGCCAAAAGGCAAGAGCCAAAAGCCAAAAGCCAAAAGCCAAAACATCAGCATTGACCTGATCTACGGCATTCCGACCCTGACAAACGAGCGCTGGAAAGCCAACCTTCAGCGGGTCATTGATCTCGGAATCCCCCATATCTCCGCCTATGCGCTGACCGTAGAACCCCGAACCGCCCTGGCCTGGATGCTCTCCCACCAATCCACTGAATCACCACGGCACCACGGCACCACGGCACCACATCACCACGGCACCACATCACCACACCACCATACCACCACCTCACCACAGCACCACCTTCTTCCCGTCTCCGACGACCAGGCCGCCGAACATTTTGAGATCCTGATGGAGATGATGGAACAGGCCGGGTACATCCAGTACGAGATCTCCAATTTCTGCCTGCCGGGTTTTGAGTCGCGGCACAACAGCAACTACTGGAAAGGGGTTCCCTATTTAGGGTTAGGCCCTTCCGCCCATTCCTACAATGGTTCCTCCAGACAATGGAACCTCTCCAATCTGACCACCTACATCCGGCATCTGGCCACGCCAAGGCGTGGTCTCCACTGCGCTACGACATCCGGCATCAGGACCACTGAAGAGGAACAGCTCACCCCAACCCAGCAATACAATGAATACGTATTGACCTCATTGCGAACGATCTGGGGTGTCGACATCCGGGAAATCAGCCAACGTTTCGGACCTGCATTTGAAACCCACTTCCGGCATCAGGCCATCCGGCACATGATATCCGGCTCCCTGGTTGAACAATCGGGCATTTATACCCTGACACGAACCGGGAAGCTCTTAGCCGACGGGATTGCTGCCGATTTGTTTATGGTGGAGTAAATCGGAATGCTTTTCTTTGGATTGTATTAAAGATTGAAGTCAGTACCCTAATTTTATCCTGTCTGACTTTCATATTAAAAAACGTACGACCAAAAATGGGCCCAATAATATCTTTATTAT
>Ga0163209_1000230_pt1 | contig 23496 bp, 18 predicted proteins | sample Kivu_160m_FD_113538 | JGI IMG/M metagenome (GOLD analysis project Ga0163209, IMG submission 113538) | Freshwater microbial communities from Lake Kivu, Western Province, Rwanda to study Microbial Dark Matter (Phase II) - Kivu_160m | ecosystem: Environmental > Aquatic > Freshwater > Lake ...
GGTCTCCCCCGCCGATTTGACACCCCCGCCCGCGAATCCTAAAATCCAACCGTTGTGAGGCCGCCTCATTTGCCGTGGCATCCGACCGAGGAACGCGTAGTCGACCGTATCGTGCGGGCTTTGGCGGCCGGCACGTACGCGAGCGCGCTCAAGGCTGTGCCTGACTGTCAGCGGGCGCTGGAGCAGTTGCGGGCACGTGCTCTCCTAAGGGGTGAAAGCCTTCCGCGCAGGAGCCGCGGCGCCGTGCGGTGTAGAATCAACAAGCAGGCCCGCCGTGCCGGCAGGCCGGTGAGGCCCGCTCACTTGCCATGGCACCCAGCCGAGGCCCGCGTCCTCGACCGGTTCGTGCGGGCACTGCTGGCCGGCAAGTACGCGAACGCCCTTGATGCCTTGCCTCATTGCCAGAAAGCGCTGGACCGCGTGCGGGCCCGCGCGCACGCAGGCGGTGAGAAGCTACCATCCCGAACCAGACGGGCCGTGTGGTGCAGAATCAGCGAGCTGGCCCGTGAAGCCGGCAGGCCATTGCGCCGGGTTCGCTACACTCGAGAAGAGCGGCGGCTCATTGGCCGCTACGCCCGGCAACTCGCTTCCGGAAGGTATGCGACGGTGACCGACGCCGCTCGTGCCTGTTTTGCTGCGCACCGACAGTTGAGGCCGTCGCCACCCGTGCGGCCGTTCCACGGCATCTATCAGACCATCGATACGGCCTCGTCCAAGCTGGGCAGGACCCCGGTATCCAGATCGATGTCAGCGAAGGGTATTCTCGTCATGCAGCGGTACGCAAAGGCAATTGCGGATGGCCGCTACCGCGACGCGGTCGCGGCCTTGCCGGATATCCGCGCCGACCTGCCGGACAAGCGCTCGGGCGACTGCATCGTGCATCGCGTGCGCAAGCTTGCCCGCGAGCTGGGCTGGTCACCCACACACCCCAGGTGGTCGGACGCGGAGCAAGAAGTCGTGAAGCGCTTCGCCAAGGCTGTTGTCGTCGGCGTGTACGCAGGCCCGTGTGCTGGGGTCGACGACTGCCTGGTTGCATTAAGGGCCGCCGGTCGCGGCCGGCCGCGGAATGAAACCTTGTACAGACTGAGGCGCAGCCTGCGCAGACTGGGCTGGATTCCCGGTAGCAGACACTGGAGCGCCCCAGAGCTGGAGGTAGTCAGTCATTTCGCCCGGCGGGTCGCCGGCGGGGAACTCGGCGCGAACGCGGCAGCCGAGCCGTGCCGGCAGGCGCTGAAAAGAGCCGGCTTCCCGACTCGGACTCCAGGTGAAGTCACGCGCAAGCTTGGTGCAGTGACGCGCGCCTGTGCCCGGGGGCCTGGCCGACGACGGTGGACCGAGGCTGAGAACAAGGCCTGCGATTCCTGGATAGACTGGTGCGACCGGCACCGGACGGTGCGGCGATACCGGCCGCGCTCGGTGGCGATCGACGGATTGCTAGAGGACACCCAGCGGATTGGCGGCGAGCGCACGCGCCGCGCATGCGCGGCTCACCTGTGGAAACGGCGGCTGCACAAGTATGGCCTCGCCTAGAGGAATCAGACAGACACCGTTCCGGCAAGCTTCGGGACATCCGACGCGGCTGCGCCGCGAGGTTAAGGTTGAGGCTAGGACTGGGACAAAGAACTGCCGCGCAGCCACAAGCCCCAAGCTCCAAGCCGCAAGCTCTCCCCCGCCGATTTGGCACCCAACGCGCCGTAGGCGCGAGGCTGAGGTTGAGGTTAAGGTGGAGAACCGAATCGCAGCAGAAGCCGGCGGACCGCTAGCGGTGGAGTTGGTCCAGCAGGTCTTCTCTCGACACGCCGTTCCACTGGCTGACACGGTTGAGAATGTCACTCAAGGTCCCTTTGGCCAGAATCTTGTGCGCGGGAACGGTTACACGATGGACGCCGGCCGCGGTGGTCTTTCGTAGCTGAGTGTGGCTTCCCTTCGTACGGACAACCTCATACCCGAGCCGTCGCAGCAGCGCGACGACGCTGTCACCGTCGGTCTGCGGCAACCGGGGCGGCATCGTGTATTTCGGTCTCGGTCAGAACCAGCAGGTTCAGGGTCTGGCCGGCCTGTAGCTGGTCATGGAAGTGACAGGAAGCGGCATCCTTGACCTCGACCATCAGTTCGTCGAGGGATTGCGCGCAGGTAAAGAGGTCGGCCCCGATTCCGCGAGCGCACCATTGCTCGCCGTCGTTGTAGACTTCGACTTTGACAACCATGCCTGATTATGACCAGCCCCCCGAGCTAGTCAAGAACTGCAAGAAGCCGGGGCAGGGGGCCTGTCGAGTAGTTCGAACCTACAGGACGCGACGGTTCGGATTGTGACGACTTCGGCGCAGTCACAAGCCTCAAGCCGCAAGCTCTCCCCCGCCGATTTGACACGCCCGCGCGGCGTAGCCGCGAGTGAGCAGTTAGGAAGGTAGCAGGTAGCAGTCCGGCTGACCGAACGCGACTGAGCCCGGCTTCAAGCCTCAAGCCGCAAGCATCAAGCCAGCCCAGGCGCAAGCCGTGAGACGGCACCGTTCTCCGGGGTCAAACGAAGTCAGAAGTCAGATGCTAGAGGCTAGAAGGCAGAAGTTGGGAAAGGAAGCTGGAGACCCGGAATCGGACACCAGGAACCACCCTGTGGCAGAGCACCGTGAGTTGCGTCTACGGTGAGAAAGGGAAAGCGGGACCTTGCGGCCCCGCCCTCTCTCGGAAGTGTCGAGTTAACGCAGCAGGACAGCTTTGGCGGTCAGGGAGCGGTCGCCCGTCTGCAGCCGGTAGAGGTACAGACCGTTGGCCACGGTCCGGCCCAGGTCGTCCCTGCCGTCCCAGGTCGAGACGTACCTGCCGGCCGGCAGCGGTTCGCTGACCAGGGTCCGCACGCACCGCCCCCCGGCATCATAGACCCGGAGCCGCGCCAGTCCGGGCCTCGGCAGTTGCCACGAGATGCGGGCCGCCCTCTTGCTCGGGTTTGGCGCGACCGCTACCGCCAATCTCACGATATCGGAAACCGCCCCGGCCCGGGGTTCGCCGACTCCGGTCGCAGCGTCGGTGGTGTAGAGGATGGCGTGCTGCGGGACCAGCGGTGATGCGGCCCGGTGGTAGCTGTCGTTGAACAGGCACTGGATGCCGATCGACTGGCCCTCGTCCTGGATGCCGGTCGTGGTCGAACCGGTCTGGTTCGCCGTCATGTACTGAACCAGGATTCGGCTGTTTCCGTCCGCAGCCGCCAGCGTCGTGTCGTAGAAGACGAACTCGAATTTGTCGCGGTTGGTGCCCGAGTAGTAGCGCACGCTGTCATACTCGACTATCAGGCGGTGGTTCGCCGAGTCGTGATACCAGTAGACGTAGCCGGCACCGCCGCCGCCCGACACGGGATAGAGGTCGTCCCAGTTGCCGCAGATAACCGCCGGCGGCGCCGAGGCGCTGGGCAGGTTGGTGTTGGAGAAGTTGTCGGTGGTGTAGCTACCGCAGGCTATCCAGCCGTCGGCCGAGACCGAGAGCTGGGTGTACTGCTGTCCGTAGAACACCACCGGGCCGAATGCTGCTGGAATGTCGATGAGCGCCACGTCGTCGTTCTGGGCGTAGTTGAGCTGTTCACCGACGCCGTTGATTTCGACCCAGTCGTAGGTCGGGTACTGGTCGTAGAGTGTATCGACGTCGTCGTATGCCCAGTACAAAGCCGGGCTCCGCGGTCCGTCGGGAACCGGGTCGGTGGACCGCAACTCACCGACAATTAGGTCGAACGCCAGCGTCCACGTCCTTTCGCCGCAGGTAACCTCCAGCGTGCACGGGATTGGAGTCTCCGGGGGCATGTCGAGTGCCTGCACGACAAACGGGTCAGCCGAGTTGCTGCCCGTGCTTTCGGCCAAAACCGTACCGAAGCCGCCGGTCGAATCCTCGACCACGAGGCGCGCGTCCCCGGACTTGAGCACGCCGGTCACGCCCGGCGCGTGGCCGAAGCCGGTGTTCTTGACCGAGACGACCAGTTGGGCCCGTTCATTCGGGTCGAGCCGCCCGTTCCGGTTCCCGCCGGCGATGGTGTCTACCGCCTGCAGGCTCTTGTAGGTCAGGCACGGTACGCCCACGCGCAGGTATATGTTGGAGTTCCACGCGGAGTCGTTCCCGTCGCGGCACTCCATCAGGAAGTTGATCCGGTGACCATTGGTGCAGGCCGGCGCGACCGCGAATTCGAAACCGGCCGGCCCGGTAGACGCCGAGTCGTGCGGAGCGATATCGCCGAAGCTCCGGGACGAATCGAGCAGGGTCACGTAGTCATCGTTGATGCGGAGTTTCCCGACCACGCTGATGCCCGCCGAGTCGCCCCAGTTCTTCACCCAGGTGGGCAGGATGATGGTCTCGCCCGGGTTGATTGAGCCATCGCCGTTGCCGCCCGGGGCCGAATCGACGACCGTATGGTCGAGATGGACGACGTAGGCCGAGTTCGGCGCAATCGTGATGGCCGCGCCCAGGTACGTTTCGAGGTTCCGGCCGGTCACAGTGACGAAGATCGAGTCACCGACCATGGTCGCATTGAGCGTGAACGACACCTGACCCGCGGCATTGGTGTGACCGACGTGGTAAACTGTCGTGTCTGCGGTCGACATCACGCAAGCGAGCGCCCCTTCCACCGGGTCGTCGTCCGCTTCTACGGTCACGTTGAATGGGTACGCGCCGACGAGCACGGTCGGCGGATGGGTCACGCTCAGTTCCTGCGGCACCGCGGACCAGACCCCGAGTTCCGGGTCGCCGAGGTTGTTGAACATGTAGATCTCTTCTTCGGAGATGTTATTCGGCAGCGGATAGGCCTGCAGCATGAACAACTTGCCCCACTGCGTGCACTGGGCAAAGGTGTAGTGCAGGCTGTCAACGTAGGACATGAGGGTGCCGGCCGCCAGCGAATCGTTGTATCCCGAGTAGCTTACCTCGGACGCCCCGAAATACCCGCAGCCGCCCTTTTCCTCACCGGCCTTGAGCCACGCTTCGGCATGACAGTCCTGGCTTTCGTCGAAGTCGCCGGAAAGGCAGGTCGGGCCAATCACCATCGGCACCATCCGGCCGTTGCTCAAGGCGGACACGTCGGAGTTGCTCCAGCTCGGGTCGATGTTGTGCCACCCGGTTTCAAGGCCGTGACCGCGATAGAGCATCCACGACCGGCCGAGGTTCAGCGAGTCGGTCAGCCCCTGCGCGGTATTCAGGCCCCAGCGCTCGAACAGCGTATCGAACTGCACGAACGGCCGGTCCATCATGTAGTTCCTCGCTCTTATCACCACGGTCCAGAAGCGGGTGTTGCCCTCGTACCCGGCCACGGCGCAGACCTTTCCGAACCACTCCGTGTTCTCCATGTACGGGTCGCGCTCGTACTTGTAGAGCTTGTTCAGCACCGCCTCGGCTTCGGCCGGCGTCCGCACCGAGACCCGCGCGATCATCAAGTCGGCCAGCAGGTCATCACCTTCCTGCAGCGAGTACTTCAGGTCCGAGGCGTCGCTCTCGCCCGGCCAGTGACAGCAGCGAACGTGGTCCGGCGCGTCGCCGACCAGCAGCACGTAGTCGGGCGGATAGGACCAGTTGTTGTAGGCGTCGGCGATGCAGGCGTCGATGTGGGCCGTGTCGTTCCCGCCGATTTCGGTGGTGGTCACCACTCTCGTACGCCAGCCCTTCCGCTGCTTCCAGGCCGCAAACGGCGCGACCGCGCCGGCGAAGTCGTCGTTCGTGATAATCAGGTAGCTGCCGTCTTCGGCCCGCTTGGGCGACCGGACGTACTCGTAGTTGGCGATGAAATCCCGGTACAGCGGCTCGAAGGTCCGCGAGCAGCGCTGCTGGTGCCGCGTCTTCACGTTGACGTTCGAGTAGCCCTCGTAGCGCAGCTCCACCACGAGCTTGCGCGCAACCCGCAGCTCGCCGGAAACCGGATTGAAGCGCGCCGGCTGGAGTACGAGTTGCACCAGCCGGAAATCCCGCATGACCATCGGCTCGCTCGCGCGGGCGTTCGCGGACGGGTAGAGCTCGTCGGTCGCATAGCGCCTGTCGTCAATCACGAAACCCGAAGCCGGCTGGTCTTCGGGTAACGGCGCCTGGGCCGGGTACACGCTGTATCCGGAAAGCACGGCCTCGTCGACCTCAAGCACCGAGACCTTCACATCCTTGTCATCGGGAATAGCTATGAACCTCGCCGCGACCGGCAGTTGCGGTGCACCGACCTCGGTCAACGCACCTCCGCCGCCCATCCCGAGGTCGACCTGCTGAAACGCCCTGCCGTTCTCCCGCACGTCTTCAACGTACAGACCGGTGGCATCGAGCTCGACGATTGTCCTCTGCGAATTGGAGCTGAGCACGCGGAACTCCGCAGCGTGCTCCCTTGCGCCCGGCTCAAACGGCACCCAGCGCCGGGCCAGAACATTGCCCGCGACCAGCGCGAGCAGCACAGACAAAACGACCAGCCGCTTCATTGACGCCTCCTGTGGCGGACTCTCACTGAGAATGGCCTGCTAGCTGACACGTTGTTCCGAAGATGCTACGCCGAGCCTCCCTCATGTCAAGCCGTCGCGGACACGCCTCACGATAGTAGTCGGCAGTTGGCTGTCACCAGACGGCCGATGTAGGCCTATCGCTTCCGGCTCTGGGACTAGCACGCTTCCCCCGCCGCTAGTTGGCCGGCGGCGCGAAGCGGCTGACGTCGCCCGGGTTCACGACGACTGACCGGACGTCAGCTTCTACCGCCGCGCGTTTCTTTTCGCTCCGTTTCCCCACCGGCAGGTAGCCGAGGTCGGCCGGTTCGAGCAAGAGGTCAAGGGCAAGCTGGCGGTGAAACTGGAGGGTCTTCGGCTGCGGGCTGTACTGGAGCGGGCAGACGAGCAGGCTGGCCAGGTTGTAGCCCTGCATCGAGTTCTGGCCCGCGACCCGGACGAGCTCCGGCGGATACAGAGCAGCCGAGCCGTAGACAAGCGGGTCCGGCGCCACGAATCCGACCTCTGTGGTGTCGCTCAAAGTCCGCGGCGGCTGCGCCGGGAGGATGAGGAACAGGCCTTCGACTTCGTCGGTCGCGGCCGGGATGCACGCAGCACCGGTCACCCGCATGCCCTGCGGCAGAACGACGTTGACCGCCAGCGCCGGCAGGGAAGGCGCGCCGACCTCCGTTGTCATGGCCGCGCCTTCAAGCACGATGAAGTCGTACTCGCCTGACTTGCTGAACTGGAGTTCGCGGCCGGAGAGGTCGAGGGTGAGTTGCAGGGCGGCTGCCTGCGCCGCCAGCGCGGCCAGGAGAATAGTGAAGAGCGCTCTCAGCGGGCTTCTCATCTCTGCTCCTTTCCACTGCAGAGAACGACCTTGCAGGTGCTGACACCCGCCTCGGTCTTGAGGACGATGAGGTAGACTCCGGCCGGCGCGTCCCGGCCGAGATCAGTCCTGCCGTCCCAGTTTGCCTGCTGTCGGCCGGGCGACAGCTTGCCTTTGACGATGGTGCGGACGCAGCGACCGGCCGCGTCGTGTACCTCAAGCGCGACGTTGGTTCCTGCCCCCAGATCGTATTCGATGGTCGAGGAGCGGGAAAAGACCGCGGGCCGGACCGAAACACCGTGCTGCCGGCCACGCGGGTTGGAGATGGGCTGCTCCGCGATTCCGTCCCGGCTGGTCATCTTCAGCGCGGGCTCGCCGAGCAGGTTGAGGGTGTACATACACCAGCGGTAGACGGTATCCTCCGTCGACGGGCCGATGAGGTCCGCTTTGCCCAAAATGAACTCGCGGGCTGAGACCGTGTCCCTGCCGTCACTGAAGATACGATCCACGAACCTGCCGATGAACGCGAAGGAGCGGGACACCGGGGGGTTCTCGTACATCGTGTAGTATCCGAAGCGTGAGTTCGTCATCGCCGCGACGCCGCCGCCGGCCGTGTCATTCATGAAGTACTCCATGAAGCAGTCGTCGCAGAAGTCATAACAGTCGAAGGCACCGATGAGACAGGCAGCGGAGATGAAAACGGTCAGTCTGTCGAAGCCGTTCGCCAGCCCGACGATGTCGGCATTCCAGATGTTGTATCTATGGTTGTAGAAACCGGCGCCGATTCCCCACTCACACCCGTGGTCGGTGTAAATGCAGTAGTGAAACCCCTGATTCAGGTAGTAGAGCACTGAATCGCGGTGGTTGCCTTCGTGGCTGTCATACACCTTCGCGCATGCGAACGGACTCACGATGCAGGCGCTGTCGTAGTACTCCATGGCCTGTTCGCCGTGCGCGGCCGAGTCGAGATCGAAGCCGGCGAGGAACACCTCTCGCCGGGGAGTGCCGCCCCGGCTGTAGGTCAGGGTCTTGGTGACGAAGCGGTCGGCCTCTTCGATCGTCGAAACCGGGACGCGGCCGACGTAGACCTCGGGAGCGAGGTCCACGCTGTCGTGCATCTCGCCGAAAACGCTGTTTGAGTCCGCATCCCACGTGCCGTCGAGACAGGAGTAGTACTGGTCGGCCGCAATCGTATCGAACCATGGGTCGCTGGGGCGCAGACCGACGTACGTCTTGCGGGTCGGCACGTGCTCGACGTCGCCGCCGAGGAGCACGTACGAAGTCTGCCAGTTCTGATAGGCGTACCTGATGAAGTTCCGGATCTTCTCGGGGTTGTCGCGGCCGCTCTCCCGGGCGTAGATGGAGTCGACGAGGACGATGGTGTCGTGCAGGGACATGTTCTCGATCAGGAACGATGCAAGCGAGTCAAACGAGGGAGCAAGCGAATCCACGGTTATGGTGACGTGTTCGTACGGGCCCGAAACTGCGGCGGGGGCGGCCGGGCCGACCGCCGAAGATACCGGACCGCTGCTCGCCGAGGCGGCACCGTACAGCGCAAGCAGCAGTACGGCTGAAGCGAATACACGCGACGCACTTACTGAGCTGCTCATAGCTCCTCCTCTAGCGCCCGGTGTCCTCGGACGCTGGCCGTGCGGCGGTCGCGATTGCTTCTGACGCCGGTCGCGGAGTCTCGCACCGGTCAGGACCGCGGGGCGCTGAAAAATACTACCCCAGACTGGTCGTCCGTCAAGAGCCCGTGCAGTCAGACGTCCGGGAACACCGGTTGAGCGACCCAGACCTCCCATCCATCCGTCCCGGCTGCTCTCTCCGTGCCATCTGGGACAGAACTGAGCCTCGGTGACACGACGGGGTGGATACCGCGAGCCGTAGGCGGCTCGTTCTTGGTTCTTGGCCTGTAGTTCTTGATCGTCGGCACACAGACGCGGCGCAACGCGGATTTGACGGCCGCGCGCGGCGACTCTATAATCGCCTGGCCGCGGCGTCTCTCTTGCAGTCGCCGCTGGCCACTTCAGGACCGACCAGAAAGGACGAACCATGGTATCCAGTTTGTTTTTCTCCGTTCTCGTGGCGCTCTCCCCTGCCGCCCAGGTTGACCCGACCGGTGAGCCGGCGATGACAACCGCTGTCGCCGGGCACGGACAGACCCTCGCCGACTTCGCGGACCTGATGCCGTCCTACGTGCAGCACGATGTCGACCCCGGAGTCCCGGCCGAGGATGACTATCTGGACCGGCCCGTCTTCACTCGCGACGGGTCGAAGGTCATCGTCTCGAACCGGATGACCGGCAACATCACAGCCTTCGACTGGGTTACGATGGCGGCCGAGACCACGGTTGACGTAGGCTCGTACCCGGCCGGAATGGCCATCACCGACAGCCTGCTCGTCATCTGCCGGCCGTTCGCGGATTCGGTGAGCATCGTCCGGCTGAGCGACTGGGCCGTGGTCGCGCGGCTGCCATCCAGCGAACAGCCCTGGGTCGTGCACGTGAGCCCGGACCAGACCAAGGCCTATGTCGGCTGCGACATCTCGAACACGCTCGAGGTGTATGACCTCTCAACGCTTGCGCGCACGGCGACGTTCAGCGACTTCCCGTTCTACCTTGTCACGGTGAGCTGGAACAGCGAGAACGGCCGGTTCTACGGCCAGTTCAGCGAGTTCGAGGTGACGCCGGACGGTTCCCACATCGTCACGCCCGATACGGCGCCGCAGCTCATCTGGGTGGATGCCACGACCGGCGTCAAGGACGACACGCTGGCCGGCATCGGCAAGTGCTGGTTCGTCCGCTACTCCGGCGACAGCACCAGGCTCATTACGGCTAACTACGACAGCCCCTGCAAAGTCTGGCAGATTGACGCTGCCACCCACGAAGTGACCGATTCGGTTGCCATCACCGGCTACACACTGAGCACGGTCGACGCCGCCGTAAACATGGACGGCTCCAAGGCCTACCTCGGCACGTCCAACAACACCAGTACGCTGGTGAAGTTCGAAACCGGCGACTTCGTGACCTTCTCGCAGACCTACACCGCGTTCTGGCTCGGCACCTCTCCGGACCATTCCAAGGCCATCGGCGGCCAGTACCGGTTCTCGGTTGTCGACTTCGCATCCGAGCAGTTGCTGGGCCAGCACCAGGGCAACGCGCAGTACTTCGGCGCGGTCGCTCCGGCCGGCTCCCGCGTTGCCAGCTTCGACCCCCAGCGCCACGAAGGGGTCTACTTCTACGATTACACCAATCCCACGCCGACCTATCGCGGCACGACCATGTCCGGCGAGGCGCCCGAGGGCGATGCCCCGCACCGGGTCAAGCTCAGCCCGGACGGACTGACCGGAATCGCGACCAACGTGCTCTCCGACAACCTGAGCATCATCGATGTAGAAGCGGCCACGGTCGAGACGATCCTGCCGCTCGGTGACCGGCCCCAGGACATCGCGTTCACGTCCGACTCACGCTGGGCGGTTGTCTGCGGCATGAACGGCAACAACGTCGGCGTCGTCGACCTCGACGACAACTCGATAACCTACGTCCCGGTCGGGACTGCTCCGGCAACGGTGGTCACCACGCCCAACGACTCGTTCGCCTACGTCGGCAACATCAGCTCGAACACGGTGTCGGTCGTCCAACTCGACGGCCCATCGAGCCAGGAGGTAGCCACGATTCCCTGCGGGGAAATCGGTATCGTCTGGGGTTCGTATGGCGTGTGGAGCGGCCTCGGGATGAGCCCGAACGGCCGCTACTGCCTGGTTGCGGTCTCATTCGAGGACCTGGTGCGGGTGATTGATATGGCGACGAACGAGGTCGTGGCTGAGTTGCCGACCGGCGACTTCCCGCTCTGCATAGCCTTCGACTCTACCGGCGACTACGCCACGGTTACGAACTACCAGGCCGGAACCTACACGGTCATGCACATCGCCGGCGATTCCTCGTCGGTCATCGGCACGTTCTCCTCAGGCCAATACGCGATGCGCATTGCCTATGATCCGCTGAACGACCGGATTGGCATCGGGAACTATGGGGCAAAAACCCTGACCCTGGCTGACCCGCGCACGGGGGCCTTGATCCAGAACGTCTCCTATGCCGCCTACGGCCCGCTGGCCGATGTGGCGTTCGACAAGGACGGCAACCCGGTCGTGCTCACGGCATTGGTTGGCGACTTCCTCGGACACGTGCACCACGGCTCTGACCATGTCGCCCTGCCGGCCGTACCGGCGGAGTTCGACTTCTACCCGGCCACCTCGATGTGCGCAGTCGCCGGTCCGGGCCCGGACTACGTGAGCCTGGTGGACTTCTCATCCCAGGGACAGGCAGAACCGAGAACGCCAGGCGCTCCCCGCTTCTCGCTGCATGCCGCTCCGAACCCATGCCGGTCAGCGACGGTACTCCACCTGAGCACCGAACGACTTGACCACTCGGCGGCCAGCCTTCGTCTGTACGATTCGCAGGGGCGGCTGGTTCGTGCGGAATCGACGCTACGGACGCCGTCTTGTCCGGTGGACTTCGGGAATCTACCGGCAGGGCTCTACTTCGCTCGCGTCTCGTGCGAGACCCGGACAGCCGAAACGCGGGTAGTGCTGTCGCGCTAGAACTGCAGCAAACCGACGGGGTTTCCGGAAGAGTCCGCTCTTTTCGCTTCGAAGCGCCAACGGTCGCGGTCAGTGGATAACGGTCAGCCGACCTGGTGCAACCGCTCGATGTAGTGGCCGGAGGCCACGTCGATCCTGATGCGATCGCCGTTCCTGATGAACTGAGGAACCAGGACTTCCATCCCGTTCTCGATGGTGGCCGGCTTGGGCGCGGAATCAACGTCGCCGTGCAGCGCCGGCCCGGTTGACGAGACCACGACATCAGCAGTCGGCGGAACAAGGACATCGATCGGCCGCTCCTCACAGAAGTCGACCTTGAGCTGGCTGCCGTCGGTGAGGAACTTCTCGTACACCCCGACCATCTGCTGAGGAATTCCCACCAACTCGAATGTCGCGGGATGCATGAAATAGAGCGCGTCGCCATCCCGATAGCTGTAGGCCATATTCACCGTCTCGACGACAATGTCCTCTATCTTGTTGTCGGGATGCAGACGTTGTTCGGTCTGGGTTCCGGTCTGAAGGTTGCGCAGCCGCACGTGGACCGAACTCGGCAACTTGGCGGTACCGACCTTCATCTCGGCAAGTACGATCTTGTACAACTCGCCATTGAGCACGATACACATGCCATTCCGCAGGTCTGATGCCTTGGTCATCGCAGAAACTCCTCGGCAGAGAGTAGCAGCGCCACGCCGGCTGTCAAGGACGAGCGGGCACAAGTCCGAAGTCCGAAGGACGAATGACGATTGAAGCTCGAATGACGAAAGGCCGCTCTAGTCCAGAATCAAGATCCGACGGAGTTCAGGCCGCCTACCACTCTCTGCCGAGCGCACGAAGTACACCCCCGGCGCGAGAGTCGAGACGTCGTTCGTTCCGGGGCGCAGGACCAGCACCATGCGGCCAATCGCGTTGAGCAGAACGGGCGACGCCGCCGAAGCCGCCACACGGGCCGGCAAAGTGAGCTCTCGGCCAATGACCGTGGCGTGCGACCAGCATGGGCCAACCGGACTGACGCCTCCCTCTCGTACACTGATTACGCTCTCACCGAGTACGACATCGAAGGCAACGGGCATCATGATGGTGTTGCCCGCGTCGGTGAACGTTACCTCCAACCTGAGCGGAACAGTGTCACCGGGTAGCCCGGACTCGGACGCCCCCACCAAGAACTGGTCGGCGCTGTTGTCGACATCGCTGCGGCGCTGGACGTCAGGGAACAATTTCACCGAGTCCAATACCATCACGGAAGTGTCGAGCGACACGAGTTTCGCGCTGATGCTGTAGGCCGAGTCGAGCGGGTGGATGGCCCGGTTGCGAATGGTGAACCAGATGCTCGCGGTCTCGCCCGGGTCGAGCCTGCCCGTCGCGTTGCCGAGGACTGAATCGTTGACTGTAACGGCAATCGGGTCCAGATAGACCCCGGCGATGCGGGCCAGATAAAAGAGAGTCGGGACGTTTCCGTCAACCTCCCTGCGCATGAGCGCGGAGTCATTCCAGCAGGCGTAGAACCACGTGTCGGCTTCGATAACGAACGAGTAGGTGAGGAACTTGTCGGCGGTATCGGAGAATCCCCAGTCCGGCTGCGTGCCGTTCGCCAGATATAGTACCTGCGATGCCTGGCCGGTCAGCGTATCGTGGTAGCCGTTGTATGCCTGGAATGAATCAACCACTTCCTGCAGCAAGGCCTGCTCAGGCGGCGATTCGTAGGTGTAGCACCACGGGTAGGTGTTGTAGCCGCCGTAGCAGTGAAAGTCCTGCTCAGTGCGGAATCGGTGTGCTGTGGCGAGGTCGCGGGCGGCAGAGGCCTCCGCGTCGCTCCAGGGATTCGGTCCGCGGTAGGCGTGCGCTGCGGGGTTGGGGGACGAGCCGACGTCGTCGCAGCCCCACTTGAATCCGTGGTTGCGGGACGGGTCAACGCCGATGTGAGGCGGCACGACTACGCGGCGGTTCTTGCGCCAGTAGACGCCGGCGCCGCCCGAGTCGGAGCAGTAGATGGAGCAATCCGGATTAAGGAGGGGCACCGTGTAGACTTCACGGCTGTTGACCAGCCACGTGATCAGCGAGTCGGTGCCGTAACCGGACAGAATCTGCTGCAGGAAGGCCATCACGATGGACGTACCCATCGGCTCGTCGCCATGGCAAGCGCCGGAGAAGTAGCACGCGGGTTCGTCCTCTTCGACCGACGCGCTGTCGGAGACTTTCAAGCACAGAATGTCTCGATTCTGGCTTGTGGTCCCGATGACGAACAGGCTGCAAATCTCCGGGTATCGAGCAGCGAACGCGGTCACCGAGTCCTGCATCTCCCAATACGTATAGTAGTAACCAAAGGTCTGCAGAGCACCATGGTCCGTCGGGTCTACGCCGGTCAGGAGCCTGAATTTGTCGTCAAGGTTGGCCCATATGACAGCGGTCTCTAGACCGCAGCCGGCTATGCGCGCAAGCTGCTCGGCATCGGTGACAAGGACGACGTATGGCCCATGTTCGTCTACGCCACGGGAACAGACGTAGAGGTCGCCGGCAAGATTGCCAAGCCGCTCAAAGTCACTCGCGTCATTGACGTACAGCCTCGCCTCCATGAGGGCCGCGGGACTGGTCCGGGCGAACCCGGCTGTCGCGAGACACGCGAGGGCCAGTAGTGGCTTCAGTCGGTGCATGTTGTCTCCTCTTGGCGCATCAGGACGCCTGCCGGCTCTGATCTTCTTGTTAGCACGCTGAAGTATACGCCCGGCACGGAAACGGGCAAGCGCGCCGCCTGCGGAAGACAAGCGGGGCGCGGACAAGCCGCGCCCCGTATGTCGAATCTGTCTGCTCTAGCGGACGACCGTGACCCGCCCGGTCGAAGTCCGGTCGGCCGACAACCGGACGTAGTAGACTCCGGCTGAAACCAGTCTACCGGTGGCGTCTCTGCCGTCCCAGTTCGCAGTATACGCGCCGGCCTTCAGCAGGCCCGAAACGAGATTCCTGACCTGCCTGCCGGTCGCATCGTACACGTTGAGGCTGGCCACTCCGGCCCGCTCGAGCGCGTAGCCGATGTGAGCCGCGCTCGTAACCGGGTTCGGGCCCACCTCGAACACCGAAGTCACAAGCTTGCCGGTTAGTTCCTGCGTGACCCCCAATCCCGTCACCGTGATGTCCTCAAGTGGCCCCTGGTCGTTCCAGCCCCAGGTCGCGTTGTGTCCACGAACACGGTAGTAGTAGGTGCCGACTGACTCGGCGGTCACGTTGTAGAGCGTGTCGGTGATGCTGTCGGACAGCACCCTGCGGTTCGCGAACTCAGGCACCGGCCAGACATCATCGATGTAGACTCCGGAGCCGGTGGTGCCGTCGTCGGTCATATACCGGAAGCGGATGAACACCGACCTGCCGACCCACGTCTCCAGCGAGAAAGCCTTGTAGAGCCAGCCGCTGGAGTTGCCAGTGAACCGGTCGTGGAGCTGAATCCACTCTTTGCCCTCAAGCGAGACTTCGGCCACGGTCACATCGTAGTTGTTCTCGGTGCCGTACCATATCCAGTACCGGAGAGAGTCGCCGGACTGGACCGGATACGGGTCCTTAGTCACGCAGTAGTTGGCGATGTTGTTGCCGTTCCCGAGCGAGATGGAGTACGTGCCGCTGTGCTTCTGGGTCGTCGACCGGGTCGCGCCCTGCAGGGTCCACTTCGACAGCGAGTCTTCCATGCTATCTGTGACTACCGACAGGCCGGAAAGTTCCTCAAGCTCCCACCGGTCCGGGTGATTGTGCTCGGACCGAAGCGGGGTCCAGTGTATCGTGAAGCTACCGGTAGCCGAAGAATCCATGATGGCGAGTATCGGCCGCGGCACCATACCTTCGAGCGCGGCAATGATGGAGTCCGACTGCCTGAACAGGTAGTAGCTGCCCCGGAACGACGCCCGCTGGATGCTGTCCAGGTCGCTGGTGGGCTGATAGAACGCGGTCCCCAGCTCGAAGCAGAACGACATGCACGGGAAACCGCCGATGTTACGGCCCCAGCCGTAAAACCAGTCGTCCGAACCGCAGTTGGTCGGGTAGAGATAGTTGCCCTGCATCGGGTCGTAGGTGCCGCCGCCTAGCTTGCCCATCCGGCTCGCAGTCGCAATCGCGAGAGCTTTGAAGTACAGGCTGTCCGGGGTCAGGACGCCATTGCCGTAGGGCCAGAGCACGAGTTCGCCGTGCGTGTGCATGCTTGCGCAGGCGACGACCGTGTGCTGCTTGAACCACTGGCTGATGGCCGCAATCTCGTTGCCCCAGGCACCGCGGGCGCCGAACCACGTCGCGTCTCGCGGCCGGTGCGACGTATTGGAGCCGCTGACGAGCGAACCCCAGTCACTCATCCGGTAGCCATCGCAGCTACCGTTGAAATCACGGTTCGGGTCGCAGCCGATATACGAACCGAATGGCTGCCGGTTCTTACGCCACATGTACCCGCTGCCGCCTGATGAGTCATGGTCATAGGCGTAGCCGTCCACGTTGGTGATGACAAACACATGGAGCTGGTGATTGTCGATGAAGTTCTGGAACCCGGTATCACTCGAGTAGAAGCGGACAAGCGTGTCGGCCAGGTAGCGGACGGCCTCGACCGCGCCCCACTCCCGGGCGTGGACGATGCCAAACGCAAGGCACTCCGGCTTGCCTTCGGCCGCGGATGAGGCGATCTTGACTCCATGTATCCAGCGGCCCTGGTAGGTCGGGCCGATTGACTCAAGCTGGCAGATAGCCGGATACGTCAAGGCCCAATAGCGCATCATCGAGTCAATCTGGGTCAGGGTATGGTAGGAACCAGTCAGTGCCGCCTCGCGCCCGACTACGTCCATGTCGTCGTGAATCACGGTGACAGGCAGGCCTGAAGCCTGTACTGCCCCGAAATCGGAACGGTCGAGCAAGAGATCGTACGACTTGCCAGGCTTCGCGCCCGCTATTTCAATCGAAGTACCCTTCAGAGTAACATGGGACCGCAATTCCTGGTAATCGTGCGCACCGACGCGCACGAACATCGGACCGGCGACTGCCGATCCGACCAGCAGCACTGCGGACAACAGCGCCACAGCAGAACGATGGACCATTGGACCTCCAGTCAACAATCTAGTGGAAACAGAACGTGGCCAGTCAGAACGTCGTTCCCTGCCACGGACTGACTTGGAGCGACCACTGCCGCTCACGAGCCACTTGATATTCTAGGCTTCATGTGTTTGCCTGTCAAAGCACGCTGCCAGTTCCTTGACTTGGGATGGGTTTACCCTATTATCGAGCACTGCCGGTAGACACGTCCGGCAGCGACTCACGACAGGCTATCCGAGTTATTAACCCGGCTGCTACGGTCAGGTGCGGCCGACTTCAGGAGGAAGCCGATGATTAAGTTCAAACCCGGGAACCTCCGTGTTCCCAAGTTCCAGCGACCGGTGTATGTGGTTGCGGCCGGGACTACCGACTATCGCAAGCATTACCCGGAGTACAAGCTGGAAGAGCTGACGATGATGGCCTTCAAGATGCTGCTTGAGGAGAACGACCTCAAGCTGTCGCCGCTCGAAGTGAAAGGCCTCATCAACATGTCCGTCTATGGCGAGTTCGCCGACCACTTCCAGGACCAGTTGCTCTGTGAGGCCAAGATCCACGACTACCTCGGCCTTGACCCACTGCCGAACGTCGGCATCAAGACCGGTGGCGCGACCGGAGGCTACGCGACCCTGGTCGGCGCCAGCACGATTGCCTCCGGCTACTCGAACTGCACGCTGGTTCTCGGCTGGGAGCGGATGGATGAAGTCGACACCCGAACGGGCAACTTCTACATCTCGACCGCGGCCTGCAAGGACTTCGAGACGCGCATGGCCCGCATGTACGCGGCCTACTACGCGCCCATGGCCCGCCGCTTCGCCCATATCTTCGACGTGAAAGAAGAAATCCGTGCGAAGATAGCCGTGAAGAACCGTCTGTACGCCTGCTCGTCACCATTCGCCCAGAACCCCGGCCACCACACCATCGAAGAGGTACTGAACGGCCGCATGGTCTGCGACCCACTCCGGATGCTCGAGTGTTGCGTGATGAGCGTCGGCTCGGCCGCCATGCTCCTCTGCGACGAAGAGACCGCCTACAAGCTATCCGACCATCCGATGCGGCTGCAGATTGCGGGCGGCACTCACACACTCCGCGTCGCCGACCGCCGCAACATGGAAGTCCCGCTGCTGCCCAATGAGAAGCCGGGCATGTACGACTGGATGGAAGAAAAGTACCACGAGCCGTACCCCGGTTTCCAGAGCTTCCTCGCCTCGCGGTTCGCCGCCTACATGGCGTACCGCATGGCGGGCATCTACGAACCGATGGAGGACCTCGACCTGGTTGAACTCCACGACGCGTTCACCATCTCCGACCTCCAGACCTATGGTGATATCGGCCTGCGTCCTTACGGTAACGAGGAGGAGTACGTCACCTCCGGTGACGCCTACTACGGCGGACGCTGCCCGTCCAACCTGTCGGGCGGCCTGCTCGGTACGATGCACGCGGTCGGCGCTACCGGCATCTTCCAGGGCGCCGAGTGTTTCTGGCAGCTCCAGAACAAGTACGACAAGTTCCACGGCGATCCGAAGATGTGGACCCGGTTCGGCAAGAAGAAGCCCAAGGATTGGAAGTCGTTGCAGATACCCAAACGTCGCCGCGCACTATGGATTTCCCACGCCGGCGTCGGTTCGCACGTCACTTGCGGCATCCTCGAGAACCCGGAAGAAGTGAAAGGCTAGGTGAGAGCGATGAAGAAAACCAAGAGGGCCGTGAAGAAAGCCGTGAAGACTCGCAAGCCCGCTCTCAAGTCCAAGGCCCGGCGTCCGAAACCCAGGGCCGCCACGGGCATTCACCTGACCGGCGAGCCGATGCTGATCGAGAAGACCAGCCCGGCCATGGTCATCCAGTGGCCGCGGACTTTGATGCACCACCACACCTACGGACTTCTCTCCCCGTTCTTCGAGGGACTCAAGAAAGGCAAGCTGATGGCGACGAAGTGCCAGACGCCCGGGTGCGAGACCGGGTTCTGGCTGCCGCCGCGAGCGGATTGCCCGGATTGCCTTGCCCGCATGAAGTGGGTCGAGCTGAAGAAACCGGTCATCGGCGAGATATTCACCTTCACCCACGTCGAGTATCCGGGACACGGCATAGAGATATCCTTCCCGTACTACCAGATCGACGTGAAGATACCCGGTGCCGCCACCATCATGAAGGGCTACCTGGCCAAAGGCGAGGCGAAGATCGGCATGAAGGTCAAAGCCTGCTTCCGCACTAAGGGCTCGACCAACACCATCCTCGACCTCTACTGGGAGCCGGCCGAGTAGACTGCGAGCAGACATGCAAGGGGCGGCAGCAGTGCCGCCCCTTGTGCTTGACCACCGGCGCGCGGGTCAGTATCATCCAACCTCATAACTAAAGGAGCGGCGCTTGCCATGAAGAGGAAAACCGGCGGTCCCACCAAGACCACCCTTAAGACCGCACTCGCGCGTGCCCGCGAACTGGGCATTGAACACGTCGTTGTGGCTTCCACGGGCGGCAGAACGGCGTTGGAACTCGCTAGGCTGCTGACACACGACATCGAAGCGGTATGCGTAACCCACCACGCCGGGTTCAGGGAGTTCGGCAAGAACGAGCTGTCCGAACCGGTCGAGAACAAACTCGCAGGGCACGGCATCCCGGTTCTCAGGACCACACACCTCTTCGCCGGAGTCGAGCGTGCCGCCCGGCTGAAGTTCGGCGGCCTCGGCCCTGCCGAGACAATCGCGTTCACCTACCGCACCCTGGGTGAGGGCACCAAGGTGGCAGTCGAGATTGCGGTGATGGCGCTTGACGCCGGCCTGATTCCTCACGGGAGAGACATCATCTCTATAGCGGGAACCGGCTCTGGCGCGGACACGGCCATCGTCATCCGTCCGGCCCACTCGCGGCAGTTCTTCGACACCCGCGTGCGCGAGATTATCACCAAGCCCACGGACTGGTAGCCACGAAGACACGAAATGCACGAAACGGAACCGGGGTGAGTGATGTCTCGACAGAACAGACCAGGGAGACTATAGCAGCCAATGGAGTTTGACTCGCTTTCGAGCCGGGTCATTAACTCGGCCCTGAAGATGCACAGGGAACTCGGCCCGGGATTCGTGGAATCCATCTACCACGCTGCACCGCTCATGCAACTGCGTCTGGATGGCATGAAGACCGATACGCAGAAGGAGATCCGCGTCAGCTACGCCGGCGCTGAGGCGGGCCTTCATCGCCTTGACCTCGTCGTCGACGACACCATCGTCGTCGAACTCAAAGCTGTCCGGGATTTCCAGGACAGCCACATGGCACAGGTCCTCTCGTATCTCAAGGCTTCGCACCTGAAGACCGGATTGCTGCTGAACTTCGGCAGGGCGACCCTGAAGGTCAAGCGAGTCGTGGTATGACTGAGCTTCCTTTTCGTGTCCTTTCGTGCTTTCGTGACTCCTGGGTCCCACCGTCCGTTTCGTGTCCTTTCGTGCTTTCGTGGCTCAGTAATCTGAATGGAGGAATGAACCAATGTCTGAGTGCATATTCTGCCAAATCGTGGCCGGGAAGGCTGCGGCCCGGAAGGTCTACGAGGACGAGCACACGCTCGCCTTTCTAGACCTCCACCCCATCTCCCGCGGCCATACGCTGGTCATCCCGAAGAAGCACGTGCAGTGGTTCACCGATATCGAGCCCGAGGACGGCATGGCCGGCCCGTTCCTCAGGACGTGTTACGTGATCGCCCGCAAGCTGAAGCACGCCTTTGACTGCGAGTACGTCACCATGCTCATCCGGGGTACGCGCGTCCCGCACCTGCACATGCTGCTCATTCCCAGCATCAAGGGCGAGGAGAACCTGCTCGACAGGACGCTGGCGATGCACCACTTCGCCCAGGTCCGGATGAAGCCGCCGTTCAGCGAGGCCGAACTCGACGACATCGCCGAGAAGGTCAGAAACGCCCAAGCCTAGGAGGAAGTTCACATGAGACTCCTTGCCGCGATCGCACTGACTCTGTTCGTCGGATGGGCCCAGCCGGCCGTGAACGAACTCGACCCCGCCTCGGGCAACTTCCTCGATTTCCCGCTCGATTCGGTCAGCCGGACGGCGAACGCCGCCTACCAGGCAGCCCGCTACAACGAGGCGGCACGCCTCTACCTGGCGGCACTCCAGCACGACATCTCCAACTCCACCGACATCTACAACCTCTCCTGCTGCTACGGCCTGCTCAAACAGGATAGCCTCGCGACGCTCTACCTGCGGCGTGCCTTCCATGCAGGTTTCGACGACATCGGACACGTGAGGCAAGACCCCGACTTCGACTCGGTCCGGACGCGACCGGTGTTCGCGACACTAGTAGAAAGCCTCGCCGCTCAGGCCGAGAGCACCAACACGCGCGCCGGGACTCAGGTCAGCATAGAAGCAAGCTGCCTGATTCCCGGGTATGTCCGCCTGCCGGCCGGCTACGACTCAACCCGGTCTTACCCCTTGGTCATCGGACTCCACGGCTACGGAGCGAGCCCGAAGTCGTTTGCGAAGCTGTACGAGCACGCGGGGAACCCGGACATCATCTACGTCTGCCTGCAGGCGCCCTACGCCTTCGGCGCGGGACGCGACCTCGGGTACTCATGGTCCACGTGGAGCCGGGACGACAGCACCGTAGGAGATCGCTCCGCAATGCTGTCCAGCGACTACATCGCCGAGACGGCCCGGAAACTGACCGACCGCTACCACACCACCGGCACTTGGCTGCTGGGTTTCTCCCAGGGCTGCTTCATGGCCTACCGGACAGGCATCGCCCATCACGACCTGTTCAAGGGCATCATCTGCTTCGGTGGCGGACTCGACACCACGAGCTTCGGCCCAGCCGACTATGCTGCCGCCAAAGGGCTGCGAGTGTTCGCCTCGCACGGCAAGGATGACCGAATGGTCGAGTTCAAGTACGGCACATCGACCCGCGACTTCCTCAAGCGCAACGGATATGACGTCACCTGGGCCGATTTCAAGGGCGGCCACACGGTGCCGGATGAGCCGCTGAAGCGCGCGGTCAAGTGGATGCTCGCCAAGAAATGACGAATGTGCTCGGTACATGGCCCTTTCCGAAGCAGAGCCACGAAGACACGAAAGCGAACCGGACTGGAGACGTCTTGGTAGACTCAACCAAGGACACCAGGCATGGAATTTGATGCGCTGTCAGGCAAAGTAATCAGCTCTGCACTCAAGGTGCACAAGAACCTCGGCCCCGGCTTCCTTGAGGCGATCTACCACAGTGCCCTGCTCGTCCAACTGCGTGCCGACGGCATCAAGACCGACACTCAGAAGGAAATCCACGTGACGTATGCCGACGTGGATGTCGGTACCCATCGGCTTGACCTCGTAGTCGACGACAGAATCGTGGTTGAACTCAAAGCCGTCAGGGAATTCGACAACAGCCACATGGCTCAAGTGCTATCGTATCTTAAAGCCTCGGGCCAGAAGACGGGACTGCTGCTGAACTTCGGCAGACCAACTCTCAAGGTCAAGCGCGTCGGTCTATGACGGACTTCTCTTGCGCGGGCCATCCGTTTGAATCGGACTGATCTGACGTAATGGACCTCTTTGTCCCTCTTCGTGCTTTCGGGATTCACGACTTCTCCAGTCCGTTTCGCGTCTTTCGTGCTTTCGTGGCTTCTATGTTGGCAATGGCTCGGAACTAGGAATTGGCAATTCGTCATTCTCCTTCTGCACCTGGCCGCTGGGGCGACGAAGACTTCGTCCGGGTCTGGGACAAGCGACCATCCAATCCCCTCAAGCTCGAACAACTCGACATCCTGACCGCGGTGGTCAGCCAGAACTGGCGAAGAGGCGCCCGGATACTCGACCTCGGGTGCGGCACGGGCAAGATCGAGGAACGCATCCTCCAACGGCTGCCGGTCGCGAGGTTCGTCTGCGTGGACCGGTCGGAAATGATGCTCAAGTTCGCCCAAAGACGCCTTTCCGTCTATGCGCAGCAATGCCGCTTCGTCCGCGCCGACCTCGCCCACCTCGGCCGGCTCGAATTGCTCGACCGGCCGTTCCGGTTCGTCATTCTGGTCGATGTGGTCCACGAACTGACCGACCCGGCCAAACGCAGGCTGCTCAGGTTCTGCAGGAAGAATCTCGCGCCCGACGGAATGCTCCTCTTCATCGACCGAATCGCCCTGGACCTCAAGCACCTGCGAAAGGCCCATGCGTCGGTTCTCCGCCGGCTGCAGCGACTGACCGGAGTTCATACCGGCCAGTTCTCGGGCTGCTTCGCCGATTCCCGTCACCGCGACCACGAACACCCGCTGGCGCTCGAGCCCTACCTGCGGATGTTCCGCTGCTGCGGGTTCGCCCCTGCAACCCTTCACCTCCACTTCCACAAGGTGCTCTTCGCCGCCCAAGCGACGACGCCGGCAGAGCACTAACCTACCTTCCCCGCTATCGGCCGGGCGCCTATCAGGCGTAGCCAATCATTTGACTTGCCTGCCCGACAGTATACACTCATGCGATGTGGATTCTGGTCATCAATCCGGGCGGTGGATCCACGAAAGTGGCTATCTTCAATGGCCAGCGCCAGGTATTCGCTGAGACCGTCGAGCACCCGCCCAACCAGCTTGTCCGGTTCGGCCACGTCCTGGACCAGTATCAACTGCGCAA
>Ga0163209_1000234_pt1 | contig 23329 bp, 18 predicted proteins | sample Kivu_160m_FD_113538 | JGI IMG/M metagenome (GOLD analysis project Ga0163209, IMG submission 113538) | Freshwater microbial communities from Lake Kivu, Western Province, Rwanda to study Microbial Dark Matter (Phase II) - Kivu_160m | ecosystem: Environmental > Aquatic > Freshwater > Lake ...
TGATGATGGCTCGGATAGGGGAACATGAAATAATTCAGGAAGGCAGCGGCTGAAATGACATCCCCGTTGCCTAATACCACCACTTCGGCAATCTCCCTGACCACATCGATGACTTTGGTATCAGGATTGAATGTGATCCCTTCCTGCGTATAATATCCAAATTGGATGGTCTCCCCTTTTCGTACAGATCCCCTGTCGGGTTTCAGCTTCCCGGTGATCAGATCGAGGAAAGTAGACTTCCCGCTGCCATTGTCTCCTATGATCCCGATCTTTTCGTATCGCTTGAAGATGAAGGTGAACTTGTTCAGGATCGGATTCTCCCCCCAGGAAAAGGAGAGATCGCTCACCTCCAGGATCTTCTTCCCCATCCGCTTTGCTTCAATATGGATCTTCATCCGTTCATCGGGCACCCTTCGTTCAGCGACCTCCTTGAGCTCATAAAAATTGTCGATCCTCGCTTTGGATTTGGTTGTCCGCGCCTGTGGCATCCGGCGCATCCACTCCTGCTCCTTACTTAAAAGATTTTGCGCCTTCTCCGTCTCCTTGGTCAGGATGTCCAGCCTCTCCGTCTGTTTTTCAATGAAATACGCGTAACTGCCTTTGTAGCGGTGCATCCCGGTATGATCCAACTCCAGGATCTCGTCGCACACCCTGTCAAGGAAATAGCGGTCGTGTGTGACCATCAGGAAAGAGATCCTCCGCTGCGAAAGATACTCCTCCAGCCATTCAATCATGTCAACATCCAGGTGGTTGGTGGGCTCATCGAGCATCATGAAATCGGGCTCGGTGATCAGTACTTTGGCCAGGGCTATCCTTTTCTGCTGCCCGCCCGAAAGTTCCCCGATGCGCTGATCAAGATCGTTGATCTTCAAACGCGAAAGGATCTGTTTGATCCGTGTCTCGTACTCCCAACCGTTCAGGGCATCCATCCGTTCAATCGCCTTTTCGATCTCCTCCTTCTCTTCTCCTCGTATCGCCTGCTCATACCGGTAAATGGCCCCAAGCACATCGTTGGCGGTTGTGTACACCTCATTGAACACCGTGTGCGAAGGGGTAAGGTCGGGCTGCTGCTTCAGATACCCCAAGGAAGCCTTGTTGAACAATGTAACCACACCGGCATCAGCAGGTTCCAATCCTGCAATGATGTTCAGCAGGCTGGTCTTTCCCGCGCCGTTCCTGGCGATCAGCGCTACCTTCATGTACTGGCTGATCACAAAGGAGATATCGTCAAACAGGATATTGTCCCCGTAACTCCTGGAAAGATGGTCAACGGTGAGGATCGTCGGCATGCAGCGGAATGTTCAGCTGCAAAGGTAGGGGATTATTCGTATCGAAGGGTTTCTGAGGGATTCCTGCTGGCAGCCCGCCAGGCTTGAAAGATGACGGCAAGCGTAGCGATGAACAGAACGAAAAGAGCGCTTTCAAGAAAATAGCCGGGATGGAGGTGAATTCTCCTGGCAAAATCGGAAAGCCAACGTTCCATAACAAGGTAACTAGCAATGGTTGCAAGTAAAACCGCCAGGAATACAATGATCCATGTCTCCCGCAATAACAAACCAAGTATCTGTCCAACCGTACTGCCATTGACCTTCCGGATACCTATCTCTCTCGTCCGGCGCGAGATCTTGAGGATCGTCAGGGCTAGCAAACTGATGAGACTGATGATTGCCACCTGCGCCCCCCCGATGAATACCATGGTTGCAAGCCGGTTTTCTTTCCTGTACATCTGGTTGAAGATATCGGTCAGTTGGGTTGACGTGAACACATAATCCGGGTCAAATCCAAGAAATATCTCCTTGATCTGCTCCAACTGCCCTCCCGATAACGGGCCCGTGCTGCGAATGTAAATATTGGGTGTTCCCCAGTAACAGTTCGCGATGACCAGTGGGGAGATGGGCTCCCCGGGATTTGACATGTAATAGAAATCCTTTACCACCCCAATGATGGTAACCCGTTGCTCGTTGTACAACACATGTTGTCCGGCCTTTGGCTTCAAGCCCAGTAAGTTCACTGCCGATTCGTTCAACACAATCGCCTGGCTGTCGGCCATGGACTCTCGAAAAAAACGGCCATCAACCAACTGGAACTGCATGATCTCACCGAAACCAGGTTTCTCGCGGTATTCATTGATGCCTTTATTGTTGGTTTCCACATCCGCTGTATTTCGGATATACTGCCCGCTGCATCCTCCGCCCATAAAATGTTCTCCGCCACTGACTGCCGTAATAAATGGCAACTTTAACAGCTCATTCCTTAAGCTCTCATATTTTTTCGAGATGGTGTTGCTGCAGTTGCTGATCGTGGTTACGTCATTCACATTGAATCCCAGGGGGATGTTGCGCATGTAGGATAATTGCGAAATGATAATGATAACACAACTGATAAAAAAAGCAACAACCGTAAACTGAACAAACACGGAAGCCATGGAGAGCCATTTATTGCTGCCGGTACCGGAATTTTTCCCCTTAACCCTAACGCAAATTTCATCCTCGAAAGATATAACACAGGATAGCCGGATGAAACCACAAGCAGAATGGCCAATACGATCAACACGGAACCAATGCCCCAGCCGGACACCATTTCAGAAACGCCAACCTTTGACAGCAGTATGCCTGAGATATAAGGCATGGAATAATAGGAGATCAGAAATGCGAGAAAAGCTGAAACAAGAAAAACGAATGCTGTTTCCAAAAAAAACAACCTGGCAATGCTGACTTTGGTAGCGCCGAACATCGACCGGGTAGATATCTCAGTAATCCGCTTCTCGCCCTGAATAATGAATAAATTAATGTAACTGATCATGGCGGTAAAGAGGACAAAAAGTGCAATTAGTCCCACAATCACGATTTGTCTCAGGCTTCCGTGGTTAGGAATGGACTGGCTTACAACAGAATTCAGATACAAATCGGTAAGTGGCTCAACGCCTGACTCTATGCTGGAGGTTGTTGCCTTTGCCCAATCCTGCATAACCAGGTCGTTTGCTGCAGAAATTTTAGCTTTTGCCGCTTTTTGATCAATATGTTCCTTTAATAAAAAGTATGTCTGAAATTCAAGACCTCCAAACCTGTCGGGTTCGAGTGTTGACAATGAAACCAAAAGATCAAAACTCATATGCGAGTTTTTTGGGAGCTCGTCCATAACCCCCGTGATCATCAAATGTTCTCCATCTGCCTCAATCGTTTGTCCGACACAATTTGTTGAATTGAAGAGCTTCTCGGCAAGGGGAGTCGTGATCACCACACTGTTGACCCCAACAAGAGCGGTTCTGTCATCACCGGAACGTAGTTTCAACCCAAATACCTTAAAAATTTCATTATCGGCATAAAATACCCGTATTTTCCCAATCCTGTTTTCTTTATTCTGAACAGAGGTCGGCCAACCGCCATATAATTGAACGGCCGATTCAATTTCAGGTACCCGTTCGGGGATTTGTCTGTAAGCCTGGCGTAATGAGATTCCATAAACGTTGGTTGTGGAGCTGTTGGTTACGCGACTATACAGCCTTACCACCCGATCTTTGGTTTTAAAATGAGTGTCATAACTCAGTTCATACCTGATATAGGTAATCGTAAGCATCATAGTGGTTAACGCTACGCCAAGCCCAATCACATTCGTGACAAACATAAGTGGGTTGCGCTTGATCATTCTCAGGATAAAATGAAGATCATTCATCACAAAATGGTTATTCATAGTTAAGTGCTTCAGCAGGATTCCGGCTGGCAACAAAATAAATATGCCAGGTGGTGGTTGCCAGGATAATCATGATGGATAAAAGCCCGGAGATCGGAAAAATCCACCAGATAACCGGGGCCTTGTAGGCAAACCTTTCGAGGAACTGATCCATCAGATACCAGGCAACCGGCCATGCCAGGATGTTAGCCAGAAATGTCCAGAAAAAATATCCTTTGTAAAATCTCATCATTACATCGATAAGTCTGGCTCCGTTAACTTTGTGCACCCCGATCTCACGGGTACGCTGGCTGGTACTCAAATAAACCAGGGCAAGCAATCCCATGCAGGTGATCCCAATGCAAAGAATAGATGAGTAGAGAACCAATTTCTGCCACGATTCAAGAGCTCGTTCCTCCGGATAGGTATATGAATCCAAAAAACGGAATTCAAGCGGGTAATCCGGACTAAGTCTTTTAGCTGTCTCGTTAATGAATTGAAGGAGAGCCTCCTGCCTTATAGTATTTCGAATTTTGGGATCCTGCTTGATAAATAAAAAATCGTTGTTGTTATTGCTTAAGCGAATGCATAAGGGTTCCACGCCAATATTTATCGGCGTATTATGCTGAAAATCCTTCACTACGCCAATCAGTTTATAATTCCTGTCGAGATAATAAAACTGGCTGTCGACAGGAATATCCCTCCCCAATTTATGCATTGCGGCTTCGTTCACCACGATTGCATCCGATGAATCTGTGGAATATTCCGGCTGGTAAAAACGACCACGGGCCATCTGAATATCAAAGGTTTTCAGGTAATCGTAACCTGCTTCAGTAGAGACGATCCGGGTACCCGGACGATCGGGAAACCCCCATTTATAATAGGACCCGGTACGAATCACATTGGGAAGGTTGGCACCTGAACTGACTGAGAGAATATCCGGATGAGTCAATAATGCTTGCTTCAGCATCGGTATCTTTCCTTTGATGGTTCCGCCAAGGGAGGAATAAAGAATATTTTGTTTGCTCAAACCCGAACTGAATTTACGGATGTAACAGGATTGCCTGAAGATCACGATGGAACTGATGATGAAGATCACAGTGAGTGTAAGCTGAAAAAACAGTAAAACCTTCTGAAAATTTCTTTTTCCGCCAATCGTCTTCTGAAAGAGATCGGCGGGGCCGCGCATTTTCATGGAAGAGAGAATGACAGCCGGATAAATTCCTGCTACAACACTGGTGATGAAGAGTAACAGGAAACAAGCGGCCAGCGTGCGCAGGTTCAGCAGGGAAAAGGAGATGGTTTTTGAGGTGAGTTGATTGAAATGCGGTAAAAACCAATAGACAATGGTCAATCCTAAGCCCAATGCGATCAGGCTGATCACGAAACTTTCAGTTAAAAAATGAACCATCAGATGTTTCCGTTCCGCTCCGTTCACCTTCCTTGTGAAGATCTCTTTCAAACGCCCGACGGCGCTCGCAGCAGCCAGGTTGGTATAGTTGATGCAGGCAATAAGGAGGATCATGACAGCAATCACACTAAAAATGTAAATCCGTGTTGTTCCTCCGGTCTCTGTCAAATAAACGTTTTGCAGATTCACAAAACCGATCTTTCCACGAGCCTCTTTGCCGTTGAAAAATATATTCCGGCTGAGTTTCATATTTAATGAATCAAAATTGGCTCCTTTTTCCAACAGCACATATGTATAATAAGAGCATGGATAGAAAAGTGCCGTACTCCGTATATCAAACCCCAGTTCTTCCAAGTATTCAAATGGCACAATAAAATCGTATTGCCTGTAAGCGTTATCCGGCATATCCTCTATCACAGCAGTCACGGTAAAGAGGTTTCGGTTGTTCAGCACCAGTGTTTTCCCAACCGGGTCCTGATCCCTGAAATATTTACCTGCCAGTTTTTTGGTAAGCACGATTGAATTGGGCTGCGAAAGCGCAGTAGCCGGATTCCCTTCTGAAAAATGGAAAGTCAGGATATCAAACACAGCCGGTTCGGCTGCAATCCCGAAGGATTCAATCACCGACTCATGATCTTTTCTGAATACCGTCTCTCCCAATTCGCCGCATCGGGCTGTGGCGAGTACCTCCGGGTAGCCGGAAACGAGATGCTTTGCTATTGCAGGGGCTGTTGTCGGCTGATAACCAACCTGTTCCCAGACTGAGTCGTTTCCGGCCGTCATCATAAGATAAGCCAGGGCAACCTGGTCCTTCTTGGTATGATATTGTTCATAGCTCAACTCATCCCTGACCCAGAGGAAGATTATCAGGACAGCCGCCATTCCTAAAGCAAGTCCGGTGATGTTGATCAACGAGAAGATCTTATTTTTCAGCAGGTTTCGGAAAATTGAGATAAAATAGGTCGTCAACATCATTCCATTGTTTACTATTCATATTTCAGGCTACCGGCCGGGTTCGCCATCGCGGTTCGGAAAGTGATCATTCCTACAGTCATAATGACCAGCACAATGGCAATGGCGCCCGATAAAACAAAGATCCATCCATTCAGTGACACCCGGTAGGCAAAATGCTCCAGCCATCTTTCCATGACCCACCATGCAACCGGACAAGCCACCATAAAAGAGATCATGACCCATCTGATGAATTTCCATGTAAGCAGCCGGATGATCTGGCCAACTCCCGCCCCGGAGATTTTCCGGATGGCAATCTCCCTTACTCTTCTCTGAACCATGAAGGAGGCAAGCCCCAGGAGCCCGAGAATGGCGACGATGATGGCCAACCCCGCCAGCAGTGTAAAAACCTGGCTTGTCTGGATCTCATTCCGGTAAAGATTCCGATAATCCTCCTCCATATAACTATAAGAGATAGGAATCCCCGGCAGTAGTTTCTTCCAAATCTGTTCAACTGCCCTGGTGATTTCCACTGTCTTTCCCTGTTCGTAGCGGATGCTCATATAACTCCCCGTTGCCCTGTTCAGATTTACCAATCCCATGGGCCGGATCATCGCATGAAGTGATTCATAGTTAAAATCCCTGACAACCCCAATAACATGGTAATTCCTTCTTGGAGTTGAGCCATCGAACATTTTTGTACCGATAGGATCCTTCAATCCCAGCATCCTGACTGCCGTCTCATTTAAAACAATGCCTGAGGAATCGGTTGGAAAATCCGGAGAGAAGAATCTCCCTTCTATCACGGTTAGTTCCATGGCTCTTCCAAATCCGGTATCACAGGCAATGATATTCAGCGTAAACCATTTATCCGTCCCTTCCGCGCCAAATCCACGGTTTGAGAATGAAAAGCCAGGCAAGGTAGTTGAAGCAGTCATGCCTACCACAGCCGGATGCTGTCTGACCTCATCCTCAAATGCTCTGGAAAGAGGTGCAAAATCACCCGGTGTTCGCAGAATTAGGATATTCTCCTTGGAAAAACCAACATCCCTGCTCTGAATATAATGAAGCTGGCTTTTAATGACCAATGTCCCGATAATCAGAAAAATCGAAGCGGCAAACTGAAAAATGACCAGGAGGTTTCTAAGGCCAATCCCCTTTGTTTCAGTAATGACCTGGGTTTTCAATACCCTGGTCGGTTGGTAAGAGGACATGAAAAAGGCCGGATAAATCCCTGCCAGAACACCGATAGTACATCCGAACAATAACAGACCCGGAATGATCCAGTAATTGGAGAGAAGATCCAGCGTCAGTGACCTTCCTAACCATTGGCTGTATGCCGGAAGCACAAGCTTGGCCAGAAGGATCGCAAGGATCAGGGAAATGAAAGTAAGAATCACGGATTCGGCTAGAAACTGTCTTATCAATTCCCCCCGGCTCGATCCGGCCGTTTTTTTAATCCCGACCTCCCTGGCACGCAAGGTTGATTTCGCCGTTGAAAGGTTCATAAAGTTGATGCAGGCGATGATCAACACAAAGAAGGCGATGACACTGAAAATATAGACGTACCGGATATTCCCGTTGGGTTCAAATTCCCCGTTGAGATCCGAATGCAGGTGAATGGAGGTCAGGGGCTGAAGAAAGAATTCCCATGAATTGCCTTTGTTTTTAAAGGCCTCATATTTCTCTGAACCAAAGGTTTCCAGGATATATGATTCGAATTTTGCCTGGAGATCCTTGGCAGAGGCCCCCGGCTTCAGCACGAAATAGGTTATGAAATTGTTTGCGGTCCATTCCGTTGAGCCAAGAAACTCGGGGAACGTAACCAGAGAGGCTAAAAGATCAAAATGTAAATGGGTATTGACCGGGATCTCCCTGAACACCCCGGTTACTTCATAGGTGTGGGCGCCGGGACCGTTCAAATCAATCCGGATCACCCGGCCAAGGGGATCCATATCACCAAAATAGCGCCGGGCGGTCTTCTCGCTGATCACAATGGTGTTGGGGCGATTCAGTGCCGTGGCAGGAGAACCGGAGACAAGAGGAATGGTAAACACGTCAAATACCGTTGAGTCTGCAAAAAGCACTGCGGGTTCAGTAAAATTCCTCTCTCCTACCCTGACATATACATCAGATCCTTTGATCAGTTTCACTCCGTTTTCAATCTCGGGATAGCGTTCCTTCATCTCCCCGAAAATTCGTGAGGAGGAGTAGGTCTGGTTGATTTTCGTCTCACCGATCGTGGCCCTGATGCACAGGCGATAAATCCTGTCTGCCTTTTCATTGTACCTGTCATAACTAAGCTCACTGACAATGAATAACATGATCAGAATGAAACTGGCAATCCCAAGCGTGAAGCCTAACAGGTTGATCAATGAAAAAACAGGGTTTTTTCTCAGATTGCGGAAGGTTGATATCAGTAATGTCCTAAACATGACAATTCACATTTTATGTTTATTCCGCTTTCAGCGCCACGGCAGGATTGACCCCCGAAGCCCTGTAAGCCTGAAAGCTCACGGTGATCAGGGCAAGGATCACCGCTCCGGCCGCTACAGCTAAAAACACCATGGCACTCAAATGGATGTGATACGCAAATTCGTTGAGCATCTCTCCGATGACAAACCAACCGATGATAAAAGCCATGCCAATGGCGATGATCACCAGGGTGAGAAATTCACGGGACAGGAAGTAGATCACCGAGACCACACTGGCGCCCATGGCCTTCCTGACGCCGATCTCACGGGTACGCTTGCTGGCTGCATATGCGGAAAGCCCGTACAAACCGAGGCACGCAATGATCAGCGCCACGATCGTGAAATATTTCAGCAGAAGCCCCATCCTCATCTCCACGGTGTAGAGCGCATCATAATCCTGGTCAACGAATGTATATTGCAACGGATAGTCAGGAATGACGCGTTGCCACACTTTTTCCATGGCTGCGATCGATGCCGGCAGGGTTCCCCCTGCCAGCCTGATCAGGATCACCTGAAAATTCTCCGTCCCTGTCAGGAAAAACGCCATAGGCTCAATCGGTTGTTCGGCGCCGGAATAGGTGAAGTTCTTCAGAACACCCACAATGGTTCCGCTGACGCCCATGAAGGTGAACCGTTTCCCCACCACATCGCCGCCTCCCATGGCCTTGGCAACCTCTTCATTCACCAGGAAATTCCCGGTGCTGTCCCTGGCCAGGTCTCCCGGATAGGCAGGCGAGAAACCCCTGCCGCTGACCAGATCCATTTTCAGTGTGGAGAGGTAATCGTAATCAACCATGTTGAATCCGATCAGCACCTCCTGGTTGGGATCTTTCCCATCCCAGTCGGCATCTCCCGAATTGCTCCCCATCATGACTGGATTGTCGTTGGCTGCAGTAACCCCGAGGATCAGGGGATCTTCCAGCAACTCCTTCTTCAACGAGGCATAGTTGCTCTTCATGTTGTCAGGCATCGGAACACAAACCATGTTCTCTTTGTCGAAACCAAGCTCCTTCTCCTGCATGAATTTCAACTGAAGGTACATGAAAATGGCGCCCAGCGCGATGAAGATGGAGAGGGTGAACTGAATGATGACCAGTCCCCTGCGCAGCCAGTGGTTTCTCTTCCCCGAAGCGGTCTCGCCTTTGAGCACCAGTACCGGCTTCATGGAGGAGAGATAGAAGGCGGGATAGATCCCGGCCAACAAGCCCGTCACCACTCCCGTCACGATAAAACCAAAAATGAATTTCACCTGGAACATGTCTGACAAGGTGAAATTCTTCCCTGAGATGGTATTGAACACACCAAGGGACATGGCTACAAGGATGACAGCAATGACCAATGCCATCAGTACCAGGACCATCGTTTCGGTCATGAACTGAATGACCAGGGCTTTGCGGTTCGCCCCGGAAGTTTTTCTTACCCCGATCTCCTTGCCCCTCGCGGCCGCTTTTGCCGTGGCAAGGTTGATAAAGTTGATGCAGGCGATCAGGAGAATGAACCCTGCGATGGCAATGAAAATATAAACCCTCGTGATCTCACCCTGGCTTTCGCCCGAGCCATAATGGGAATACAAATGCAAATCAAGGACTGGAAATAAAAAGAAAACGGCATTGCTGGTAGGATTGTGTTCCCTGACAATCTCCGTCATTTTCCTGCCTGCCACTTCGATATCCGCTCCGGGATGGATGAGCGCAAAAGTGTAAATGCTGTTGTTGCCCCATGAATCGCTGGCCCAACCGATTTCATTTATATACTGATATGGCAGGAGGGCATCAAAGTCCAGTCGCGAATTCTTTGGGATATCCCTGATGACAGCTCCAACAGTAAATGGCGTCTGGTTTTCCAGCTCAACCGTTTGGCCGATGGCATTGCCATTCCCGAAATACTTGCGGGCCAGCTTCTCCGTAAGGACAATCCCGTGAGGATTCCGCATGGCGGCCTTTACATCCCCCTCGGCCACGGGGAAGGTGAAGATATCAAAAAGCCCCGAATCAGCTGCCATCACAGTTGACTCATATAAGGGCCGGTCACCCGTCCGGAATAACAACCTCGGGAGCCTGACCAACCTGGCTGTGAGACTGATCTCGGGAACTTTTTCCTGCCATACAGGCGCACAGGGAAACGGCGTGACCGGTACCCGGTAGCGTTGCCCTGAATAAAACTGATCCTGGTTCACGAAATAGATCTGATCCGCCTTTTCGTTGAACCGCTCAAAGCTGAACTCATCCATCACCCACATCAGGATCAGCAACGCTGCAGCCATCCCCACAGCCAAACCGGTAATATTGATGAAGACGCTCGCTTTTTGCCGGGATATGCTACGGAATATTGTTCTTAGAATATTGACTACCATAATATTATGCTACCTTAATTCCACTTTGTCATTGTTTCCGAACAGGGTGTAATCCGACACGATCACCTGTTCCCCCGGTGTCAACCCTTCCAGAATCTCATAAAACTGGGGGTTCTTCCTGCCAATCCGGATGGAGCGTTTGATGGCATAGGTTCCGCTCTCATCCACCACGAAAATCCATTGCCCACCGGTGGTCTGGTAGAAACTTCCCTGCGGGATCTGGATCGCCTCAGAGGGCTGACCCAATTGCAGTTTGATAAAATAGGACTGTCCGATCCGGATATTCTCTGGCAACCCGTTGGTGAAAACCAGATCGATCGTGAATTTACCGTTCCTCACCTCAGGATACACCTTCCTGATCTCAAGGGTCAGGGTGTCATCCGGTTTCTCTATATAACCCAACAATCCTGTCCGGATCCGGTCAATGTAATGTTCATCAACCGTGGCCTCAATTTTATAGGAGGTCAGGACATTGATCTGGCCGATCCGAAACCCGCGCGGGATCGACTGACCGATCTCCACCAGCAAAGAGCCGATCTGTCCATCCACGGGAGCCTTCACATTCAGATACTCCTGCTGCTGTTTCACCAGATCGAGGTTTAGCTGCATGTTGCGCAGGTTATCGGTGATCTGTTCGATCTGCAGGGAACGAAAACTGGAATCCTGCTGCTGGCGAAGGACGACCAGCGCCAGGGATTTCTCCGCCAATTGCTCATCTTCTTCCGATTTCAGAAATTCATCCATCGAGATCAGCTCATCCTTGATCAGCTCCTTGTTCTGTTCATAATGTCGTTTTTTCGCGATCAGATCGTATTTGGCATTCAACAACTCCCGTTCAAGCGAATGTTTCTCCTGCTCCATGCGGATACGCACCTCCCTTAAAAAATTCGCCTTTTCCGCTAATTGTGCTTCACTGTTCAGGATGTTCAGGTTGAGATCGTTGTTGGTCAGTTTCAGGATCACATCCCCCTTGTGGACCATGCTCCCCTCTTCCAGGAGGATCTCTTCAACCTTACCCCCTTCATAAGCATCCAGGTAGATCGTGGAGATGGGGGCCGCATATCCGTCAATGGTGATATAATCATTGAAGACTCCTTGAACCACCGTGGCAATGGTGACCTTCTCCTTGTCCACCCGCACGGTGCTCGTCCAGTCACGGAGAGCAAAAAAAAGGACCAGGGCAAGCAGGATCACCCCTCCGATGATATATTTCCAGTATTTCTTCCGGATCCATCGTTTCTCTTCGATAACGCGGTCCATTCCGATTGAAGGCTGACTGTTCATGAATTACGAATTACGAATTACTGTTAACTTTTCATTTCACCATAACACCATAACACCACATCATCTCATCACGATTTCACCACATCACCATCCAGAAAGCTTCCCGTAATCAGAAACCGGATGTACCTCTCCTTCAGCAGCACCTGCAGTCCCGTGCGCAACACTTCCGTCTTGGCCCTGAACACTTTGTTCTTCTGGATATAGAACTCAATGATACTGATCAACCCTTTGTCCAATTTTTTCACTGCCGCCTGATAGGCTTTATCACTTTGAATCAATTGCTTCTGGGCCGATTCATACTCTGCCCTGGCCGATCGCCAGTCGGTCAGCGATTTCTCCACCCCCATCCTGAGTTTATTGGCTTCATCATCGTACTGCACTTTTGCCTGCTGGTACTTCAGTCTCGATTTGCTCAGTGCGGTATATTTCGACAGCTTGCTGAAGATCGGGATCTCGATCCCCACTCCCAGGTATTCACTTCCATTGTTCGCGATCTGATCGGGGAAGGGGATGATCTCATTGCTGTCATCTTTCAGCGTGGTGGCATACACCGAATTCCATCCCGCATAAAATCCAACCTTCGGAGAGAAAGCCCCCTGGTTTATATTGACCTCCTTTTTGGCGGCGATCAACTGGTTCTCGGCAATTTTCATATCAGGAAGCGTTTCCGAAGCCAGGTTGAACAGCTCATTCATGGTCAGCGTATCCATCTCTCCTGTGAACAGGGAGAAGATAACGGTATCGATCTCAAGGTTCACCTCCAGGGGAAAATTCATCTCGTACTTCAATTCCAGCGAAGCCTGTTCGAGCAGGTGGTGCGCCTGCACAAGCAAAAAGCTGTCGGTCGCCAGGTTCGCTTCAATCTCCAGGAGATCGGTCCCGGCTTTCCGTCCCACCTCCACCAGCTTGGAGGTGTAGTTCAGCTGCTCGCGTGAAAGCTGAAAATTTTCACGGGCAATGGAAGAGAGTCCCTCCTTCAACAATACATCAAAATAGCCATTGATCACGGAGAAGGCAACCTCATTTTTCACTTGCTGCAACTTGTTCTGTTCCGCCCGGTAATTGTATCTCTCCATCGCGATGCTGTTGAGCTTCATGAACCCCGAAAAGAGATCCACCGAAGTATAGATCGCATAGGTGTTGTTCATGAACTGCACATCGATATAGGTGTTGCTGCTCGGATCAATGCTCCGTCCGTAATACTGATCCACGGATGACTGGGCCGCAAGGGATGGCAACAGATTGTTGTTGGCCTGCAGGTAATCGGTTTTCTGGATGCGCACACCCAGCTCCTGGTGGTGTACCGACAAGTTGTTCTCCCAGGCATATCCGATGCACCTGTCCAGCGTCCAAACCGGCTGCCCGGTCACATCCAGGGCAAGCGTTAGGAGAAAAATGAAGCCGGTGATGATATGCTGTCTCATCGTCAAACCGCTGCTGCTTGTCTGGCCACCTCCTCTGTCACCACCTGACCGTCAAAGAGGTTGATGATCCGGTGGGCAAATGCAGCATCCCGCTGCGAGTGGGATACCATGATGATGGTGGTCCCCTGTTTATTCAATTCCGTAAGAAGGTTCATCACCTCGATCCCGTTTTTTGAATCGAGGTTTCCGGTCGGTTCATCCGCCAGGATGAGTTTCGGGTTCGGAACAACGGCCCGGGCTATGGCGACCCGTTGCTGCTGCCCCCCCGATAACTGCTGGGGAAAGTGCTTCCTCCGGTGACCGATCTTCATCCGGTCGAGGATCTCCATGACCATCTCCTTGCGTTTGCCTCTCCCAATCTTTAAATAGAGAAGGGGCAATTCAACATTCTCATATACATTCAGTTCATCAATGAGGTTGAAACTCTGGAACACGAACTGGATATTCCCTTTCCGGTACTGGGTGCGCCTGCCCTCCCTGAATTTGGACACATCGGTCCCGTCAAAAAGATAGGAGCCCTCTGTAGGATTATCCAGCATTCCCAGAATATTCAGCAAGGTTGATTTCCCGCACCCCGAAGGGCCCATCACGGCAACAAATTCACCGGGCTTGACTTCAATGGATACATTTTTTAACGCCGTTGTCTCAATCTCATCGGTCCTGAAAAGTTTGCTTAAGTTGACTGTTTTGATCATCAGAATATCATTTAAAGATCTTGTCACGAAACAGGCAAATACTGTGCCCGATTATATATATAATTGATATACAATTTATTACTAAAATTATCATCGAGATATTGTAAATTTTCATTACATGTAGTTGTAATTTTTATTTACATATGTCATGGACATTCATATGAAAGGATCCATGGAAGGAAAAAACAATGAAGGCAGGTTATTGATTGTCGATGACAATAAAAGTGTATTGAACGCCCTGCTCATCTTACTCAGAAATGAATTCAATGAGGTGCGCACACTGACTGCTCCGAAAACGTTGATGCATGAGATGGAGGCCCATGAACCGGATGTGGTGTTGTTGGACATGAATTTCAAGACCGGGGAAAGTTCCGGAAATGAAGGGATATACTGGCTCCGGGAGATCAAGCGACAGTATCATGACATCGAAGTGGTCATGTTCACCGCCTACGGCGATGTTGAGCTGGCAGTCAAAGCCACACGTGAGGGAGCCGCTGATTTCGTTCTGAAACCCTGGGAAAATGAGAAGCTGGTTGCCACATTGAGAGCCGCTTACAGGTTAAAGAAATCGGCCGAAGCCGTAGTCGACCTGAAGCGGCGTGAGCAGGATCTGAAAAATGAACTGAACCGCGATGAACGAATGATCATAGGGATCTCACCGGCCATGCAGGAGGTGATGAAGGTGGTAAGGAAAGTGGCCCGCACCGATGCCAATGTACTGATCACCGGAGAAAATGGCACAGGAAAAGAGCTGATTGCCAAAGAGATCCACCGCTTGTCTGACCGTTACAACGAGTTGCTGGTGACCGTTGATCTTGGATCCGTGTCAGAAGGTCTTTTTGAGAGTGAGATGTTCGGACACACCAAAGGCTCTTTCACCGATGCGCATGAAGACAGGACGGGAAAAATCATGTTGGCCGACCGGGGGACCCTCCTGCTGGATGAGATAGGAAACCTTCCGCTGAACCTTCAGTCAAAACTCCTGAACAGTTTGCAGAACCGTTTGGTCGTCCCCGTGGGATCAAACAAGGAACACCCGGTGGATATCCGCCTGATCTGTACCACCAACAAGAATCTGTCAGAGATGGTCAGTCAGAAAGAATTCAGGCAGGACCTTTTATACAGGATCAATACCATTCACATTGATCTCCCCCCGCTGCGCCAGCGCCGGGAGGACATTGAGATCCTGGTGAACTTTTTCACGGGAAAATACGGTCAGAAATACAAGAAACCCGAAGTGGCCATGAGTCCGCAAGCCATGGAAAGACTGAAATCCTATCCATGGCCCGGAAACATCAGGGAACTTCAGCATACCATTGAAAAAGGGGTGATCTTATGTGAAAATGACCTCATCACACCCTGGGATCTTTACCTGCACCAGCCCGACGATCCGGTATATGAGAAAACATGCACACTGGAAGCGATGGAGGTCAGGATGATCATCAGGGAATTGCAGGTTCAGGGTCAGAACCTGAGTATTGTGGCTAAAAACCTGGGAATTTCGCGACCCACACTGTACAAAAAAATGAAAAAATATGGCCTCTAAACGGATAATGCTTGCCACCCTGCTGAACATCGTGATCATCAGCGGATCGGCGTTTTTAGCGGGAATCTTGGTGATCTACTACCATGAACCCTGGTATCTCCTGTTGTTGCTTCCCATACCGCTCTGCACCTACAGGGTCATTTACCTTTTCGATCAGTCAAACCGTCAGATCGCCTTCTTTTTTGAAGCTATCCGGAATGAGGATTCGGCATTGAAATTCCCCACGGAGATCAGGCAACGATCGTTGCGATACCTCTACCGGAGTTTGAACGACCTGAACGAACAGATTGAAGAGGTCAAACTGAAGAATGAGTATCTCGAGAAATATTACCGGAGCTTTATCCAGCATGCCGCCATAGGGCTCATCTCCATCAACCAGGATCATGAGATCGAGCTGATGAATGACAAGGCGTTTGAATATGCAGGCATACCATCCTTTACGCCGTTGCATCTGGTCCCGCTGAGAAATCCCGAATTTTTCAGGACGATCTGCTCGGCCATCCCGGGTGAACCCACCTCCTTTAAACAAATCAACCGGGATTCCCAGATCAACCTGCTCATTCTTGCCCGGGAGATCAGGTATGGCGGGAATGTCTCCAAATTGATCTCGATGCAGGATATCCGGCAGGAACTCGATGAAAAAGAGCTTGATGCCTGGCAAAAGCTCATCCGGGTCCTGACCCATGAGATCATGAACAGCATCGCCCCGATCGTATCTCTCAGCGGAACGTTGCGCGGGTTTTTCGTCTCCGAACAGGTTCCCGTTGAACCCGTAGCGATCGACAGGGAGGTGATCTCCAATGCCATACAGGGATTGGATACCATCGAAGAACGTGGACAGGGGCTTCTCAACTTTGTGAACAGTTACCGTAAACTCACACGGATCCCAAAGCCCGACTTCGCTCCGATTGAGATCAACGCGTGGATAGATAAAGTGTTATTGCTCCTGAACGATGCATTGCAAACCCACGGGATCTCGGTCTCTTTTTCCAACGATCAGAGACTGAAGTCGGTAGTGGGAGATGAAAAACTATTGACACAAGTCCTTCTCAATATTTTAAACAATGCCATTGAAGCGCTGGCAGATCAGGAGGAGGAGAAGCAGGTGAAGATCTTTGTCCTGACATCGAAGCAAAACCGTCCGGTCATTCGCATTGTGAACAACGGACCTTCCATCTCCCCCGAACTTGCCGAGAAAATTTTTATTCCCTTCTTCACCACCAAAGACCAGGGGTCCGGGATCGGATTGAGCCTCTCCCGGCAGATCCTGAGAATGCATCACGGGAGCCTCCATCTTGAAGCGGATGAAAAGGAGACAGGATTTGTCATAACCCTGTGAATCTCACCCTGTCTGACGCCTGAATAGCTGTCAGAATTCATTGATGAACAATACCATAAGAATACCTGCCCACTCCTGACGGGGATTGACCGGTAGATTTCCGGGGTTCATCGAAAAAAACCAAAATATCACTTGCGATATGTAACGTATCTTTCTCTTCTCCGTCATATGTTCCGAAAAGCAAAAATTAAAAACCATGAAAACACTTTTGATTATCACCCTAATTTCAAGCTTTCAGATCAGCACGGTATTCTCTGGAAACCCTCCCCATAAAATCACCTTCACTACAATGTATGAAACGATCTGCCACGATTGCCTGTATCTGAATCCGGTCATTCCCCTGGAAGCCACTTTCGAAGATCAGAAAGCCGTGACAACCTTGATTGAAAATGAATCCCTGGCCCCGCAGGTTCCCCTTCAAGCTGATTTCAATGACTCCAAACCCGACAGCAAATTGGCCACTTCCTCTTTATCCCCTGAAGTGCCGCGTGAAGCTGATTTTCGAACGACCTTATAACCCCAATATATTTTCCCGGTTTTGTGAATGGCAGGGGCGACGGTAACGTCGCCCCTGCGTGTTTTTCAACTTTCAGTCTGCCACTTCCCAAAGAAATGACGGATTGTTTGTTTAATCGCTATATTTGTTCGACCTTCATTTTTTAATATTCTTAACTCTGGGATTATGAATGAAAACTGCACGGTTTCCCGTTACCTCCTCCACCGTCTGGAGGAGATTGGCGTCCACCATCTGTTTGGTGTCCCCGGCGATTACAATCTGGACTTCCTGGATGAGGTCATGCTCAGCCCGATTCAATGGGTTGGCAATTGCAACGAACTCAATGCCGGGTATGCCGCTGACGGCTATGCCCGCATCAATGGCATCGGCGCTGCTGTTGTAACCTATGGCGTAGGCGGATTGAGTATCATCAACGCCGCAGCCGGCGCGTTTGCCGAACACGTCCCGCTGGTCATCATTAACGGGGCCCCACCAGCCCGGCGACGCGAGGCAAGAGCCATGGTCCATCACCTCGTGGCCCACTATTACCTGCAGCTGGATCTGTTTAAAAAGATCACGGCAGATGCCGCATTGCTTTCCGATCCAGCCACAGCCCCCGATGAGATCGACCGGGTGCTCGGGAGCTGTATCTCTCAGAAGCTTCCCGTCTACCTCGAACTGCCGGCCGACATCAACCAGGCTCCCTGTCACCCTCCAACAGGACCTCTGTCAGAAATCCCGTTGCATTCCGATCCCGACAGTCTGGCTGAATCGGTCAAAGAGGCTGCTGCACTGCTTGAGAAGGCCACGAGTCCCATCATCCTGGCCGGGATGGAATTGCTGCGGTTCAAACTGGGCCATGAAACCCTGAAATTGGTTGAAAGCTCAGAGGTCCCCTTTGCCACGATGCTTGGCAGTAAGTCGGTCTTGCCTGAATTGCATCCTCAGTTCACCGGCATCTACCAGGGAGGGTGGAGCAAAGAACAGGTGAGAAAGCAGGTGGAGGAATCCGACTGCCTGATCTCGCTGGGCGCCTGGATGACCGACCTCGACACCGGCCTCTTCAGCATCAACCTCGACAAACACCATATGATTGAAGTGGGTAAAGGGCAAGTCAGGATCGGCAGCCATTTTTATCATGATGTTCAGTTAGCTGAGTTTATCAGGGAGCTCACCCATGTGGTTCGGCCACGCTCCTATCTCATCTCCCACCCGGCCGGAGCTTACCGGCCAAAACAGCCCTTCATCCCCCAGCCTTCATCCGAACTTACAGCTTCCCGGTTGTATGATTGTCTGAATTATTACCTCGATGATCAGATGATCCTTTTGGCAGAGCCCGGAGATGCTTTCTGCGCTGCTCCTGAATTCAATATCGAAGAAGCCGAGAACTTCATCGTGCAGTCGTACTACTGTTCCATCGGGTTTTGCACTCCCGCCGCTTTGGGCGTTTCACTGGCCCGGCCGGAAAAAAGACCGGTGATCCTTACCGGCGACGGTGCCTTCCAGATGACAGCTCAGGAACTTTCCACCATCATTCGTGAACGCCGCCCGGCCATTGTTGTCCTGATCAATAATGACGGATACCTGATTGAACGGAAATTACATCAGGACGGAGCCTACAATGATATTCAGATGTGGAAATATGCCGACCTCCCTGAAGTTTTCGGAGGGAAGCCATTTGCTGTAGGCATTCAGGTTTGGACAGAGGAAGAGCTACTGGCAGCATTCCAACAAGCCGTTACAGAAAAGGAGCGGTTATTTTTCATTGAAGCCATGCTGCCAAAACGGGATTGCTCCAGGGGACTTGAAAAGCTCGGAGAATCCTTCAGGAAGAAGTAGACGTGTAAAAAGAAAAAGAAAAACAAAAACCGGATATCATGAAAATCCTCCATGCATTTCTTTTGGTTCTTTTCCTTTGGGCTGCTTCTTATGATAGTCAGGCCCAGATCAGGATGATCGCCAAAAAGTTACATGGGGCAACCTCCACCTCCCTGACCGAGGAAGAGGCTGCCCAGGGGATCCGCGAAGCCCTTCAGCTTGGTATTGATACGGCTGTGGCATTGGTTTCAAAGACCAACGGTTATTTTGGCAACCCGGAAATCAGGATTCCTTTTCCTGAAGATGTAAGAACAGTTGAAAGTAAGTTACGCGGACTGGGGATGGGTAATCTCGTGGATGAGGGTGTGCTCGCCATGAACCGTGCCGCTGAAGAGGCAGCAAAACAAGCCATCCCAATTTTTACTGATGCGATCACCAATATGTCCCTTAACGACGCCATTTCGATCGTAAAAGGATCGGATAATGCGGCTACTCAATATCTGGCCCGCACCTCCTCGCAGGCGCTGCGGGATGCCTTCAGCCCGGTGATCAAAGAGGCACTCGACCACGTGAACGCAACCCAGGCATGGGAACTGATCATGACCACTTACAACCAGATCCCGTTTGTAAGCAAACAAAATACCGATTTATCCGCTTATGTAACAGAAAAAGCGATTGATGGCCTGTTTATCATGATAGCCAAAGAAGAGAGTAAAATCAGGCAGGACCCGGCTCAGCGAGTCACTGATCTTTTAAAGCAAGTATTTGGAAATTGATAGCCAATATGCAGGACAGCTGTTAACATAATCATTAAAAAAAAAACGGATGCAGAATAAAATCTGCATCCGTTGCGGGTAGGGAATTCCCCGCTTATTTGCTCCCTGGTTTTGTGGAGGTAGTTTTAGAAGACGAGGATTCATGAGTAGAGGATTTGGTATTCGTCTTGGAAGGAGCAGTGGATTTATTTTTGGAGCTCTTCGTTGAAGAAGGGGTGGTTTGCTTGTCAGTCGGAGCAGTGGTTGTTGTCTTCTTGGTGGGTTCTGTTTTATTGGGAACCGTTTTGTTCATCTCTCCGCCTGTCCGCTGGCCCGCCGGTGGAGTGGTCTGCTTGTTCATCTCTCCCCCTGTCCGCTGGTCTGCCGGTCCGCCTGCCTTGGGATTGGCTTTGCCTTCTTCCACTGTCCTGAATTTTACGGGCTTTTGGTTATCCTGTTTTTGATCGATCTCTGGACGGTAAACCACCAATTTATTGTCTCTTATCGTTGTTTTATCAGGTTTACTGGCATCTTCAAACGTTCTCTTCTGAACAGGTACGGTTGAATATTTCTCTACCTCCTTTACCCTTGGCCCGTAATACCAGTTGCCCTGGTTGGAATTAGGATTGTTCCCATTATAGATATTGGTAATATAGGTAATGTTGTTGATCTGGACCGGACGATTGTAGATGTATGAATACCAGTTAGTTGAACAGAAATAGCGAAAAGGAACGAACGTCCACCAAAAAGCAGGGGCGCGCCAGGAGTAATTGTTCATCACATACATATTCGGTCCCATAGGAGCCCATGCCCAATATCCATCGTAATAACCCCAGGTCACCCAGGCGGGTGCCCATTCATAGCCAGGGATCCACATCCATCCAAAGTAATCGTCGAAAAACCACCGGCCATAGTGAAACGTTGCCCAACCCCATGGATAGTCAGAAACCCAGGTCCAGCCCAAGTCGGTAAATACCCAGTGTCCTCTGGTGACATAAGGCTTGAAATCTTCGTAATAGGGTAAGTAAGGACTCCAGGTGTATCCATATTGGGGATGATAGATCCATTCCCCATAAGGAGCTAATTCATTATAAAAGGTCTGGACGGAGATGGGTACATTGTAATTAAAGTAATTGTGTCCTCCTACACAAATCGATGTAACCATCAGGAACCCCAGCGCAAACACAATCTTTTTCATGGCTTTAAGTTTTAAAAGTGGTTGATTTTTCTGTTTCAAGGAACGATTGGCGCCAACCATCATCTATTCAGCAAACACTATGCCAAAACAAGGTGCCCTGCAAACACAGGACTAAGCTCCCGGCATGCGATGGTCGTCTACACGCGTTCCAAAAACCACATCACATACCCGCATTTTTCACAGATATAGTTGGTGGCCTCTTTATTGGCCCACTCGATCCCAAGGAACGTCATACCGGGAGTGTTCATCAGCGTACGGCGGGTATAAAATTTATTGTGATGGCAAACCGGACACTCCAGTTTGTTGCCTGCAACGGAATGCTCTGCCACTTCTCTTTGTTTTACCATGGCCTTGGTTTTTTTTCTTGATTTTCAATAGGTTTCCCAAAACGATCTATCAAATATACAGAAAATGTTTGGGATGTTCGAAGGGGATACCGATCCTTTAAGTTCCGAGAACATTCGTCATTCATTCGTCATTCATTCGTCTTTCGTTCGTCTTTCATTCGTTTTTTTCGTCATATTTTCTTCATTTTCTTCGCCTACCGCCCAACGAATTTATATGGGTAGCAGTCTATATTGAAAAAAACCATGAAAGTCAACGGACAAAACATCATTTTAAAAGGCGCGAGTGGCACGCTGGGAGATCAATTCGTGATCCGGCAGCGGAAAGGGAGGATCGTGATCGCCGCAATGCCAAAAAAGTCACCGAAACCACTTTCTCCCGCAAGGAAAAAGAATATGGGCAAATTCAAACGCGCCGTCATCTTTGCAAAGCGGGTAAGGGAGAATCCGGTTCTATTGACTCAGCATAACATCCGGGTCAAACGAAATCAGTCGGTTTATCATGCGGCAATTGCTTATTACATGGGGCAGGAAGGATTGTGACCATTATTACAATGCCCCGAAAACCTTGATTAGAGGCGATTTCCGGGGCATTTGCAGGAAAGTTGAAGAACTTTGGTGAAGAGCGGAAAACGGGATTCGAACCCGCGACCCTCAGCTTGGGAAAAGAGGGGCCGGCTCCGGAACCACCAGTATTTACAGTATTTTTCAGATGCGCTAAAATTTTTGGCACAACAATTGGCATAACAAATTTTGATTTTATAAGTTGCATCACGATGCTCTGAAATGCCTAAATTTACTACTATTTCAGAAAACAACCGGCCCTCAGCCGGGGGCTGATTCCCGACGTGCAGTTTTCAACAGCTCTCTTAATGACCATTTTCAAGCTAAAAGGCTTGATTTCATTTAGTTTTTTTAAACTCTCAAGGTCTTTCAAGTGAATGAAAAAGAAAGTATGCCAGGATCTTCGTGCCTGGAACCTGAAGAGTGAGTTTGTATTTGATTCTTGGATGCATTGTTTTGGGTTTTTGGGCGCCCCCTTGCCGGAAATGGGGACAAGGGAGCGCCCGGGTTAAACATTAGCAAGAAGATGCCCAGATTGTGTACATGGCCGGCTTGTGCTCTGTAAGATACAGATTGAGTGCCGCCCTGGTTTCAAAGGAAAGAATATCCTGGATTTTCCCTTTGCGTTTGTAGATGGTAAGTTTGAAGATGGTTTTCATGATAGCCTCCGCTTTTAATGAATATAAAATGCTTTAATTGAAAATCTTAAGCATCCATCAGCGGAGTAAATTTTAATACGCAAGGCTGACGGTCATTTTTATACCAGAAGAATATCAATGATCTATAAAAATGACGGCACCCGGAGGGCATGGCCTTGCGGATTAAATATTTACGGAGCTATCTTTGAGAAAGATTTGCAATTAAGAATAAAACTGAAGTTGTTTAGGCGTTTTAGAAAGAGGGACACAGAATCTACATTACATTCAAATCCGTCACTTTGCAATTATTGAAAATGTGCAAATTGCACACCCTTTATAAAGACTATCTAACAGATAACCAGTATAATAA
>Ga0163209_1000239_pt1 | contig 23068 bp, 31 predicted proteins | sample Kivu_160m_FD_113538 | JGI IMG/M metagenome (GOLD analysis project Ga0163209, IMG submission 113538) | Freshwater microbial communities from Lake Kivu, Western Province, Rwanda to study Microbial Dark Matter (Phase II) - Kivu_160m | ecosystem: Environmental > Aquatic > Freshwater > Lake ...
CTAATGCTTAAGGGCATTACGTTCTCCTTTCAATAGTTTTTTAGAATTTAAACTATTATAGAACGTTTTGCCCCCTTATTTGAGGGAGAACCAATTTAAGAACCATAAGCTGCAATTTTTATTTTATCCTTTAAAATCTACAAATAATAACAAGGCAAATATTTTATATATGGGCATATTTTTATTAATATCGATTTTAAATTATAATTTAAATGTGTTTTTAAAAAAATTCCGTATATTACAGAATTACTGATATTTTAAGGATTATAGATAAAAATAAATTTTTGAAGGTCTTTTCATAATGCGAATTAATTTTCTCAGGATATGCAAAAATAAAATACTGACCGTAAGAATTTTAGTAATTATTCTTGTTATTTTTTTATGCCTTAATTTCTCAGGATGTACTTTTTTTTCAAATATAAAAAGCTTTTTTACCGATAAGTTCTCAGTTGAAGAAGAAATTGAGGAAGTAACTGTAATCGTGAATGAATTTTTTGATTTACTGATAGATAAAGAGTATGAAAAGGCATATGAATACTTAAGCAGAGAAGATAGATTCATAGGTGATCCTGAAGATTTTTCCGATGAATTTAAAGATGTGACCGATATTGTTTCCATAGATATAAAATGGGTCGATATCAAAAACAATCTGGCCGTTGTGGGGATGGATTTAACCGATTCTTATGATGGAGAAGAAAAAGTATTTAAAGAAATTGAAGTATCCCTCTTAAGAGAAGATGATGAAAGCTGGAAGATAGTATTTTGGGATTAGAAAGACTATATTTAGAAGTAAAGCATTTTAATATAATTTAAAAATCAAAATAAGAAAGGTATAAGTTGAAAGTATTATTTTTAGGAGATATTTTTGGGAAACCGGGAAGGGATGCATTAAAAAAAGAACTGCCGGCAATTGTAAAGGAAAATAGTATCGATATCGTTATCGCCAATGGAGAAAATGCGGCTGGAGGAATAGGGATCACTCCGGAGATCTGTAAGACGTTGCTGAACATGGGGATAGATGTCCTGACATCGGGAAATCATATATATAAGAAAAAAGAGATATATGATTATCTCGAAGAGCAGCCGCGGCTTTTAAAACCGGCAAATTACCCGCCGGGGACCCCCGGAAAAGGATATTATATTATGTCCGATAAGAGAAACAACAAAATAGCTGTGGTAAATATTTGCGGCAGGGTATTCGTAGAATATCTGGATTGTCCGTTCAGATGCATGGATAAAATTCTGGAACACGTAAAAAAAGAGGCCCCGATAATTGTAGTGGATATACATGCCGAGGTTACTTCCGAGAAAGTCGCAATGGGATGGTATCTCGACGGCAGAGTAAGTGCGCTGGTCGGTACTCATACACATGTCCAGACAGCCGATGAAAGAATCCTTCCAGGAGGTACCGCTTACATCACAGATGTCGGAATGGTCGGGCCCAGAGATTCGGTTATTGGGGTCAAGAAAGAAAATATAATTGAAAGATTTTTGAAGATCATGCCGCAGAAATTTACAGTGGCTGAAGACGATTATTTGATCAATGCGGTAATTATCGACATAGACGAAAGAAATGGCAACGCAAGAAGTATTACCAGGTTAAATTTTGTGAGTCAACAATGATAATTTTGAAAGTGTTTTGGTACTCAAATGAAAGAATTATATAACTACCAGTTTGCCAGGGACAGGGCTATTTTCAGGGCATTAGGAACTATTGAGACTTATGACATGATAAAAAAAGGCGATAGCATATTGATTTCTGTATCCGGTGGACCCGATTCTGTATTTTTGACTCACCTGTTATATCTTGTCCGTCCTTTTTTAGATTTGACCCTTTTTGGCTACTCTCTGGATCATATGACAAGGAACGGTGAATCGGCCAGAGATGTTTTATTTGTAGAAAGATTATACAAAAAATTGGACATAGAACTGTTTAAACAAAAAATAGATGCAGCAAGGTGGTGCAAGTCTCATAAATTCTCTTTTCAGGAAGGAGCAAGGAATCTCAGAATTGAAAAACTGCTCGAAATCTCGGATAAAAAAAATATCGGAAAGATTGCCACAGGTCATAATGCAGATGATAATATAGAGACTTTTTTTATGAATCTCCTGAGAGGTACGGGAACAGGAGGGCTATCTGGTATAAGACCGGTGAGCGGGAAATTTATAAGACCCCTTATCGATATTTTCAGAAAAGATATTATTTCTTACCTGGAGGATAAGAAAATATCTTATTGTCTGGATAGAACCAATCTTGAGAATATCTACTTTAGAAACAGAATAAGGAATCTTCTTATACCGTTTATGAGCAAGCACTTCCGGGTTTCTTTCAAATCCAATATATTGAGATTCCTGAGAATATTGAAGGATGAAGATGATTTTTTAAAGGATTACTCGGCAGCCAGGATGACCGGAATGGCCTCGCTTAAAAAAAATTGGTCCGGGAAATATATCGGACTAATAAAAATTCCTGTATCAGAGATCCAAAAAGAAGCCATAGCTATCCGGAGAAGAATTATTTTATCGGCAATAGAGATAGTAAACGGCAGTCTTGAAGATATAAGTTTTAATAATGTAGAGGACTCTCTGGGAATATGTATTTCGGGAGGCGAAAGTAAAATTATACAGATAGGAGAAAAGATAAGAGTTTTTAAAATAGGAGATTATATTTATTTTGCCAATACTTCCCATGCAGGACTCTTATTGGATGAATTCAAACAATTTCTTAAGGCAGATGAAAAAAAGATAGACAAAAGGAAGAAGGGAAAAGAGATAAAAATCGGTACCAGAATGAAGATAAAAGATTTTAATCTCGAATTGTCATCGGAAGTATTGGAACTGGATAAGAATAAAATAGATCTCAATAAAACTAAAAATACAGAAGCTTTTCTTGATTATGCCAGAATAAAAACTCCGATAAAAGTAAGAAATTGGAAAAATGGGGATAAATTCTATCCTCAGGGTATGAAAAGCGAGAAGAAACTTCAGGATTTTTTTATTGATAACAAAATTCCAATACATTTAAGAAAATCAATTCCTGTATTTGCGGATAGTGAAAAAATAATATGGATTGGTAAGTACAGGATCGATGAACGGGTAAAAATAACCGCAGATACAAGAGAAGTGCTTCATCTAAAGCTATATGAAAAATGATTTATATATGATTAAATAAAATTATATTTTTATTGGAGTGACCAATGGGATTATTTAAATTTAAAGTGGTTAACGGTGAAAAAGTCTTAATATGCGGCGAAACTAAAGTAAGGATACTTATCGATGAAGAGAAGCTATGTAGAAGGGTCAAGGAATTAGGAAAAGAAATAACAAAGGATTATAAAGATAAGAATCCGGTTCTGGTATCTATTCTGAGAGGTTCTTTTATCTTTCTTGCCGATATATGCCGTGAGATCAGGATACCTGTCACTTTTGATTTTATGGCAGTTTCAAGTTATGGGAATTCCAGGGTAAGCTCGGGTATTGTAAGAATAACAAAGGACCTTGAATTCAGCATAGAGAATAAAGAAGTGTTAATAATAGAGGACATAGTGGATTCAGGGAGGACTTTGAATTATCTGGTAAAAAACCTGCAGGCCAGAAATCCTAAAAGCATAGAAGTCTGCGCTCTTCTGGATAAAGCTGTTCCCAGAAAAACAGTTAATAAAGTCAAATATAAGGGATTTGATATCCCCAATAAGTTTGTGGTAGGATATGGTCTTGATTTTGCAGAGAAATATAGAAATTTTCCTTTTATAGGATATATTGAAAATGAAGAGTAATTATATTATATTATATTATCATCTAAAAAGCGTAATGAAAGAATATTTAAATAAGGAGTTGTTTTAAGTTGAAAAATAGAGGTTTTAATAGCAGAGGATTTAAAAATATTGCATTATTAATATTACTTATAGTGGTCATGTTCTTGATTTTAAGAAATCCACTTTTTCTTTCACAACCAGTCACAGAATTCAATCTGGATGAGTTCGTCGAAGCTGTAGAGCAGGAGGAAATAAGCACCTCTTCTCCAATGGTGATCAAAGGAGAGGATAGGATAATCGAAGGTGAGTTAAAAGACGGAACCAGATTCGAGGTCTCATTTTTAGGAGATTATGATGTTACACAGTTGCTGCTGGATAATAATTTATCATTCAAAATCGATAATCAGAAACAATCCGTATGGCTTCAGATTTTAATAAGCGCGATACCTTTTGTCATAATGTTTGGTTTGATTTTCTTTATGATGAATCAACTTCAAGGAGGAGGTTCCAAAGTCCTCCAATTTGGGAAAAGTAAAGCGAGATTGGTTGATAAAGGTAAAAAAAGGGTTACCTTCAAAGATGTGGCAGGAGTCGATGAGGCCGTAGAAGAATTGAGAGAAATCGAGGAATTTCTGGAAAACCCCAGTAAATTCAAGGCAATGGGGGCAAAGATTCCCAAGGGTGTTTTATTATACGGGCCCCCCGGAACCGGTAAAACGCTTCTGGCAAGGGCAGTTGCGGGTGAAGCCGGTGTACCATTCTACAGCATCAGCGGTTCTGAATTTGTAGAGATGTTTGTCGGTGTTGGAGCATCTAGAGTCAGGGATTTATTTACTCAGGCCAAGGCAAATCAGCCAGCGATAATATTTATGGATGAAATCGACGCAGTTGGCAGACACAGGGGAGCCGGTCTGGGCGGAGGTCATGATGAAAGGGAACAGACTTTGAATCAACTACTGGTAGAGATGGACGGTTTTGATATCGACAGCACGGTGATATTGATTGCGGCTACAAACAGACCGGATATTCTGGATCCTGCACTGCTCAGACCGGGAAGGTTTGATAGACAGATAGTCGTTGACAGACCGGATTTATTGGGCAGGGAGGAAATACTGAAAATACATGCCAGAGGAAAACCTCTGGATAAAGGTATTAATTTAAAGAATATAGCCAAACAGACACCCGGATTTACCGGTGCCGACCTGGCAAATCTTTTCAATGAAGCCTCTCTTCTGGCAGCAAGACATAATAAGAAAAAATTGACTATGTTTGAGATAGAAGAAGCAGTGGAAAGAGTTATAGCCGGACCCGAGAAGAAATCAAGAATCATATCGGAAGAAGAAAAGAGAATAATAGCCTATCATGAATCGGGACATGCAATACTTTCATATGTTCTTCCCCATACCGACCCTATTCATAAAATATCCATTATTTCAAGGGGACGAGCATTGGGTTATGTGATTACCCTGCCCGAAGAAGATAGATTCTTGAAATCCAAAAGGGAGCTCATAGACAATATTACCCAGCTTCTTGGAGGTAGAGTAAGTGAAGAAATGAATTTCAATGATATAACATCAGGCGCTCAGAATGATCTTGACAGGGCCACAAAAATCACAAGAAAAATGATTACAGAATATGGCATGAGTAAAAAGTTAGGACCAATCACTTTTAAGGGGGAAGAAGAAGAAGTATTTCTGGGAAAAGAAATTGGATCAAGACCCCACTACAGTGATGAAATAGCTTCTACCATAGATGAAGAAGTTCATAATATAATCATGGACTGCTATGAGAGGGCAAGAAAGGTACTTTTAAAAAATAAAAAGAATTTAACTGATCTGGCCAATGAGTTGATGAAGAAAGAAACTCTAAGCAGGGATGATATACTAAAGGTATTATCAAAAGTAGAAAGCCAGAAAAGTAAGAGAGTCGAAAAGCTAGAGGAAAAAAGTGAAGTCTTTGGTAACAATAATGGGACAAAAACCGTAAAAAAGAAAGTCGCGAAAGTATCTGATAAAAAATAATAATTAATAAATAAACTTTTTTTTAAGCAAGTTATTTCAATTTCCAAAACCAAACACTTTATAATTAGCTTCTGATATACCTATTTCTTTATTTATCAAAAATGCTTATCATTTATGATAAAAAATATTTCATTAATTTTGGATAGGAGTCAGCCAGTGGATAAAAAAATGATAGAAGAAGGAATAAAACTAATATTAAAAGGTATTGGGGAGGATATAAATAGAGAAGGCCTTAAGGGAACTCCGGGAAGAGTTGCGGAGATGTACGAAGAAATATTCAGCGGGATCGGGAAAGATCCGGCCAGTGAACTGGAACCTATGTTTGATGAAAGCCATGACGAGATAATATTGATTAAGAATATCCCCTTTTATTCGGTATGCGAACATCATCTTGTCCCTTTTGTGGGAAAAGCTCATATAGCGTATGTTCCAAATAAAACCGGAAAGATCATCGGTCTCAGCAAACTTACCAGAGTGCTTGATATTGCGGCCAAAAGATTACAGGTCCAGGAAAGATTGACTTCCATAGTAGCGGATACTATTATGAGAAAGCTAAAACCCAGAGGAGTTCTGGTCATTGTCGAAGCTGAACATTTGTGTATGAGCATGAGGGGAGTAAAGAAACCCGATACTTTAACGGTGACTTCTGCCGTGCGGGGCTTATTTAAAGAAAACCCTGCTTCAAGAGCCGAAGCAGTAGCGCTTATAAAAAAAGATAAATAATGTTTTAAGTATATGAAATTTAAAATAAGAGCACTTGACATTAAGACCAGGCTGGAAGGTCTAAAAGAGAGCAATAAAATAGGAGCTACACCTGCCGGTTCCCGTATAATGATAGAAAAAATATTTCCAATCTCTTTAAAGATCAGGGGGATAAATCCATTGGGCGCAAACATCTTAAAGCAGGAAATACTTGCCAGGGGTGGAGATGTTGTTACGTCAAGAAATACGCTTATAGAGGCAGGCAGCAGGACAGAAATAAAAGGTAAATCCGATGTTATCATCCAGGGCACGATAAAAACCATTGAAAGTTTGATTGATAAGATAAAGGAACAGCCTTTTGGTCTTAAAGAATTATCAGGTGAATTAAAAGAATATCTGGATAGATTGGACAGAATCGCAAAAAGAAAAGAACTCGTAGTGGGTAAGAAAAAGTTTAATCTGGACGAAGACACACTGATAATGGGAATCTTGAATATTACACCGGATTCTTTCTATGATGGTGGATTTTATTTTGAGAAAGACGAAGCATTAAGAAGAATAGAGACCATGGTTAAAGAGGGGGCGAATATAATAGATGTGGGAGGAATGTCAACCAGACCGGGTTCTCTTCCGATAAACACTGAAGAGGAGGTTAAAAGAATTATTCCTATGATTGAATATATAAAGAAGAATTATGATATTTTAATATCAGCCGATACTTACAGATCTGAAGTGGCAAATAAGGCTATAGATGCCGGAGCGCATATAATAAATGATATAAGCGGTCTTTCCATGGACCCTCAAATGGCAAAAGTCATTGCTGAAAGAGATGTCTCAGTGGTTATCATGCACATCAAAGGAACGCCTGAAAACATGCAGAAGAATCCCGAATATGGAAATGTAATGGATGAGATCTATGATTATCTCGAAGAAAAAACCGTTATGGCAATTGGTTCGGGGGTAAAACCCGAAAAAATAATAATAGATCCGGGTATTGGATTCGGGAAAACTCTTGAACATAACCTGGAAATTCTTAACAAGGTAAAAGAGCTGACAATGCTAGGATATCCTGTACTTATCGGAGCTTCAAGGAAATCTTTTATTGGAAATGTATTGGATTTGCCGGTAGAAGAGAGACTTGAGGGCAGCATTGCCGCGGCAATTTATTCTGTTATTAATGGTGTTAATATTTTAAGGGTGCACGATGTTAAGGAAACCGTAAGGGCGGTTAAAGTCGCAAAGTGTATTATCAATGGATTTTAGTCATTTATAGAAATTGGAATGTTTAAAATAATAATAAAAAATCTTAATTTATTCGGATATCATGGAGTCAAAGAAATAGAAAAGAAAAATGGCCAGAATTTCCGTTACAATATCGAAATTTTATTGAACAAAGATAATTTTTTAAGTGAAAATAAAAATGAGGATAATTTAGAAAATACCCTGAACTACTCTGAAGTAATAAAAATTGTAAAGGATATAAATAACAATCGTAGATTTAATCTTCTTGAAACCCTGGCTCAAAACATAACTGATAAGGTTTTTGAAATATCGCCACTGGTAGAAAAAGTATCTGTCAGAATAGAGAAAACATCTCCGCCCATAAAAGAGAACCTTGAGTCTGTTGGGATTGAATATAAGCGGGATAAAAAAAACATAGAGTCGAGCAGGAGGAGTAATAAGAAAAGCGGGTCAGAAAATGATAGAGTTGATATTTTCATATCCCTGGGATCAAATATTGGAAATAGAGAAGACAATTTAAGGAAAGCTGTCGATTTAATCAACTCAAATCCCGATATTGAAATAATCAAAGTGTCCTCTATATATGAGACAGAACCAATGTATCTCAAGGAGCAAAATTCTTTTTATAATATAGTATTGCAGGCACGAGTCGATATAAGAGTCAGTCCGTTTGAACTGATGGGATTCTTAAAAGGCATTGAATACGATATGGGAAGGAAAAGGTCAGAGAAAAAATATGGTCCCAGAATTATAGATATAGATTTATTATATTACGGAGAAATATCCTTAGAATCCGATTTTTTAACCATACCTCATCCAAAGATAGAAGAAAGAAAATTTGTTTTAATTCCATTTAGTGAGATATCTCCCGAGTTTATAATAGAGGGCACTAACATTAAAAAGTTTATTGGAGAAGCTAATCTTACTGAAAAGATAAATCTGGTAAAAAACTGGAAGTAAAATTTTTTATACTTGAGGTAAGTTTTTGCTATTTCATTTTTCTAAACAATCCATTTTTTATGGATATTGAATATACTGAAGTAAAATAATCCTACGCAAAATATTATAAGAAGAATTATATCAATTAAAACTGGAATTGAATTACTGTTTGAAATTGAATATTTTAAAACATCAACTCCATAAGTGATAGGTAAAATATATGATACCGGGCGGATATAAATTGGCAGTGATGCAATCGGAATGAATAAACCACATAAAAAGATCATAGGGAATCTAAAGAAATTTGAGAAGGTCTGCGCCTCAAAAACCTCTTTTGCAGAAACAGCGATAGAAAGTCCAAGAAGCGTTGATACAATAGATAAAAGAACTATACCTGTAAACAGTAAATACCAGTTTAATACTGCAGATTTAAAATATAACACAGATATTAGTACCGGTATAAAACTGTTAATAATTCCAAAAAGTACAGCGCCGCTTATCTTAGAAAATACAAGTAATTCTGTGCTTATTGGTGCAAGAAGCAGTCTTTCGAATGAGCGAGCTCTTCTTTCAAAAGTGATAGTCACTGCAAGCATCGAAGTTGTTCCAAAAAGTATTGACATAGCTACTATTCCTGCAAATATTTCCTCAATTTTAAAAGCAGTCCCGGACTTGAAAAAAAACATAAGCATCCATGCAAAAGGAAAAATTATCCCCCAGCTAATATTTGGCGGTTTTAAATAATAGTTTTTCATATCTTTTAAAAGAATATTCCAAAATGCTATAAGTGATTTCATTTTTTTTCTTTTTCCTTTTTCATTATATCCATTTCAATTCCGGTTAATTTTACAAAAGCATCCTCAAGTGTCGGCCTTATTAGTTTTGCTTCAAGGATATAAATATTATTTGCTGATAAAAAAGATACAATAGGTGAAATATCAATCCTGCCTTTACTTATGACTTTGATAGTGTTTTCATTTTTAAAGCTGCACTCCAGGTCTGGAAAGATACTGTTCAATTTCTCAAGTAAAGTTATATCGATGTGAGTAGGCTCAAAAAGAACCTCAACTACGTTGGATTCCTTAATATCTTCAATAAATCTATTAACAGTGTCTATCTTTATAATCTTTCCACTCTTAATAAATGCAATTCTACTGCACAGCCTTTCCGCTTCTTCTATATAATGTGTTGTTAAAAAAATAGTTGTTCCATCACTATTTAGCTTTTTAATAAGATTTCTTATCTGTCTTGAACTTACTACATCAATACCTGTTGTCGGCTCATCCAGAAATAATATTTTAGGTTCATGAACTAAGGATGCTGCAATTGTAAGCTTTCTTTTCATACCCTTGGAATAAGTTTTAAATCTTCTATTTGCTGCTTCAGAGAGTTGAAATATTTCAAGTAATTGCCTTGCTTTTACTTCTCTTTTGGATCTTAAAATCCCATATAGAGAGGCACAAAAACACAGATTTTCAAAACCTGTCAGCTCTTCATATAGATTGCTATCATCGGGGACAACACCAATGTAAGGCTGGAATTTTTTGATTTTGTTAGTTATGTCATTGCCCTTATAAAATATTTTGCCACCTGTAATCTTTGCCATTCCTGTAAGCATATTTATCGTGGTTGTTTTACCGGCAGCATTTGGTCCTAAAAAACCAAATATTTCACCACTATTTATACTAAAGGAAATGTTATCGACGGCAGTTAGTTTCCCATAATTTTTAGTTAAATTTTTAACTTCAATAATTGATTCCATTTTTTGCCTTTTAAGTTAACTCATATAATTGACTTACTAATAACACAAAACGGGCTTATTTTATTAGAGTACATTATTTTTATTTAGCCTCGAAATTCTATAAGTTACAAATCCATGGGGGCATACAATATCAAAGTATTCTTTTGTTTCCCAATCCATCTTTTCGGTTAAAGACATTGCAAGTTTCATTGGACTTATAGCACTGAATGCCTGGCTGCAAATTCCATTTGGTTCAGGTGTTCGTGGTCCTATTATAAATACTTCACCTTTTTTAGTTTTTGCAATACCAGGACAAATACTGGAATCAGTATTGACATTAATTGCTTCGCATCTAATCCGGTTATAAATCACATGTACTCCCTTTGTATTTATATTATTTACGTTAGTTCTTGACTTGTAATTATCTTTTTAAAAACATGCCTGAAATAAGTTCAGTTAAAAGTTTCTAATATCTAATTAATGTTATAAGCATAAACTTATAATATTAAGAAAAAAATATTGCTAAACACTTTTTTCTGAGTCTTTACTCTTAACTCCCGATTTGCTGCTATCTTCTTTTATTTTTAATATTTTAGCTAATTCAATCCCAAACTTTTTCAATATGTCTTCTTTAATACTGTAATGTATATTAAAGCCCGTTCTTTTACCTTCAACTATTCCACAGGTTTTTAAGATTTTGAGATGCTGCGAAACAGCAGGTTGAGTTATATTTAACTTATATGCAATCATACCTACACAAAGATTATCGTATGACAGAAGAAGTTTTAAAATTTTAATACGTGTAGATTCTCCGAGAGCCTTAAAAAATTCTGCTGTTTTAATTATATTGTCAGACATTTTATCATTTTAACTATTTAAGTAATTGCTTATATACTAATATCTAATTCTATAGATGTCAAGCTATAAGATAATCTAAATAATATTTTATTATTGGGTCTTATAGTAATTAAACCTAAAATCTACATTTAAAATTTTTCTTGAAAAATAAAATCCTAGTTATATAATTTGTATGAATAATATGAAAAATATGAAAAGTGGGTAAAAAATGGAAATAAAAAAAGGAAAGCATATATTTGGGACAGTTAAGGTTGGAGAGAAAGGTCAGATTGTAATTCCTAAAGAAGCAAGAGATATATTTAATATCAATCCCGGAGATGATTTATTGATAGTAGGAGACGAGAAGAAGGGAATTGCCATAGCCAAGGCCAGTGTTATGAAAAAAATAGCCCTAAACATATTAGAAGGAATAGGTAAATCTGCTCATAATTCTGATAAAGAGAAAGAATAAATTTTAGTAAATACAATAAATATCGGGGGTTAAAATGATGAGATCAAGAGTCATAGAAACAAGTGAAGGTATACAGGACGAGATGGAAGTCAGGTTATTTGACGAGGCTAAGAGGATGATGAGGGATAGAGGGTGGCTGGAAACAAATGATGTTATAGGAGCGGGAATAGATAAGGGATCGGTTCTTGAGGTTGGCTCTGGTCCCGATTATCTGGGACTTGAGTGGTTAAAGAAAACTAAAAAGACCAGACTTACCGGACTTGAAATTAGTTCTAATATGATTAAAGTTGCACAAAAAAATGCCGGAGAATATGGACTTGAGTCAAGAGTAAGATATGTTCTGGGTGATGCACATAAATTACCTTTTAATGATAATGAGTTCGATGGCGTGTTCAGCTGCGAGTCCTTACATGAATGGGTGAAACCAGGGTTGATATTCAGCGAAATTTACAGGGTATTAAAACCTAACGGTGAATTTTTCGTGGGAGATTTAAGAAGAGATATGAACCCCTTTATGGTATTTTTAATGAAGGCACTTGTTAAGTCTAGAGAAATGAAAGAAGGTTTGATGTCTTCAATAAATGCTGCATATACTGCCGAAGAGATAAAACATATGCTGGTAAAAACAGGGATTAGAAATTGCAGTATTCACAGAAATTTAATGGGGATATGTATAGTCGGCGAAAAAAGGGTAGCAGATTAAATAGTTTGAGACAGGAAAGGAAATATATAATGGGGCAATCAAAATCAAATTTGGATTTCGAATTTATGTGTTTAAAATTTAGATTAAGGGATTTTTTTAATCCTCCGGCGGGTATGTTAAGAGAAACAGGCATGCAAAGGGGATATAAAGTTCTAGATTTCGGATGTGGTTTCGGGAGTCATTCCATTGCTGCTTCCAGGCCGGTTGGAGAAAAGGGTAAAATATATGCTTTGGATATCAATCCTCTGGCAATAAATAAGGTTAGAAATACAATAAAAAAAAGAAAGTTAAAAAATATAGAAACCATTCAATCAGATTGTAAAACGGGTTTACCTGATAATTGTATAGATGTAATTTTAATTTATGATGTATTCCACCACATACAAAATAAGTCTGACGTACTAGAAGAATTTTATCGTGTTTTGAAAGCTGAATGCATATTGTCTTTTAGCGACCATCATATGGGAAAAGAAGATATACTTTCAGAGTTAACAGGAAAAGGTTTATTTAAATTGAGAGAAGAGAATAAAAGGACATTTAGCTTTGTGAAAATATTATAACCAATACGGGTAGTCAGCCAAAGAACAATTCCCATTCCAGGATTTAAGACTATTAGACAAGTTGAAGAAAATGCTAAGCAATGCAGTATGGTCCATTAAACAAAGAGCAGATGGATGAAATAGATAATCTACTTGGGTGATAGGATTTTCTCGTAGTATACTTACTTCCTCTGTGTTTTTTATGACTGAAACTACTATTGACAGTCAGAAAGATTGATTTCGACAAACAACCAGATAATAAATAAAAATGAACAAAAATCCTTGACTTATGGGTATATGTTCATTATAATTTTTATGGGTTTATGTTCATAATATAAAAATTACGGGAGGTAAATTATGCCAGGTTTTGATGGAACAGGACCATTAGGACAGGGACCATTGACTGGTGGTGGGAGAGGTTACTGTGTTGTACCAGTAGAACCGGAAGGCAGAGTACCTACAGGGTATACCAGAGTACAAGGATATTCTGAAAGTCCATATAATTCTTATGGTTCCAATTATATAAGATATGGTTTTCATTCATACAATTACCCCTGGTATGCAGGGAATAGAGGTCCAATGCTTCCATTAGTAAGGCCAGTTGGTGTTAGAGGTTATGGAAGATTTTCAAGAATCGGCCGGGGTACAGGTATGAGCAGGAGAGGAAGAAGATTTTAAAGCAGAATTTTACTTGCTGATATTTTAAAAATTATCATATAAAGGAGAGGATATAAATGCCAAGAGGAGATGGAACAGGACCTGCTGGAATGGGTCCGATGACAGGAAGAGCTGCAGGATATTGTGCAGGTTATTCTGCACCTGGATATGCGAATCCCTATAGGGGAAGATACGCCGGTGCCGGAAGAGCTTTTGGAGGTGGAGTTGGTAGAGGAAGAGGATATAGGAATTGGTATAATGCCACAGGTGTTCCCGGATGGGTTAGATATGATACGGGTTATCCTGCCTGGGGTGGTGTAACCAACTACCCATTCACTCCTGATCTGGAACCTGAACAGGAAAAAGAAATATTGAAAAGTCAATCAGAAGCTTTGCAGAAGCAGTTAGATCAGGTAAAGGCGAGAATGGATGAATTATCCAAAGAGCAGAAACAAAAGTAAGAAGCGGATTATAAAACAAAAAAAGGATAGGAATACCTTGAGAGTGTTTCTATCCTTTTTTTAAAAAAGATAAAAAGGTATTTGAATGAACAGCGTAATAAAGGATGAAGAGATTACTAAAAATATGTCCGGGGTAAAAAACAAATTTATGGTTTTTAGTGGAAAGGGCGGTGTGGGGAAATCCACTATTGCCGTAAACCTGGCTTATCGTATTATGTCTAAAGGTTATAAGGTTGGTCTTCTTGATATAGATATACATGGACCCAATGTGATAAAGATTATGGGTCTGGAAAAAGAAAAGCTAACCAGTACAAACAAAAAAATAGAACCAATCAAAGCTTTCTCAAATATGAAGGTAATTAGCACTGCTTCTATGTTGGAGAGTGAGGATAGTCCGGTTATCTGGAGAGGTCCCATAAAAATGAAGTTAATAAGACAGTTTTTAAGTGATGTTAACTGGGATGTTATCGATTATATGATTATTGATTCTCCTCCCGGCACCGGCGATGAGCCTTTGAGCATAGCCCAGCTTATGCCTGATCTCAATGGTGGAATAGTGATTACTACCCACAAAATTTAGCAACCCTTGATGCAAAAAAGAGTATAAGATTTGCACAGCAATTAAAATTACCCTTTATAGGAGTAATAGAAAATATGTCTGGATTTATCTGTCCTCATTGTGGGGAGAGGATAGATATCTTTAAAACAGGCGGCGGTCAGAGGATTGCTCTGGAAATGGGTGTTGAATTTCTTGGGAGAATTCCATATGACGAGAAGGTCATGAGCTTAAGTGACGAAGGAAAGTTGTATCTAGAAGATTATAAGAATGGTACTCCGGCCAGTGAAGCGTTTAATTATATTGCTAATAAAATTATAGAATTATGTTAAGGAAGAATTATTTGTTTTATGGGCCTGTATTATCAAGAAGGTTTGGTTACTCTCTGGGGATTGATTTAGTTCCCTTAAAGGTATGTGTATATGACTGCATATACTGTCAGCTTGGAAGAACTACAAATAAGACCGCAGAGAGAAAAAGATATATGGATATTGATTTTAAAGACTTTAAAATCGAACTTAAGAAAAGGATAAAAAATTGTTTTTATCTTGACTGTATTACTTTTTCAGGTTCAGGTGAGCCAACCCTGAACAGCGATATCGGTAAACTTATTGGCATTGTAAAAGAAAATTCCGATATTCCTGTAGCAGTGCTTACAAGCGGGGGTACTCTTGGTTTTGATGGTGTTATTAATGATATAAAGGGAGCTGATTTGATAAAGGTTTCTCTGGATGTATCTGACAACAGATTACTGAAGAAAATAAACCGTCCCTGCAGGGAAGTTGATTTTAGTAAAAATATTTCCGGATTAAGAGAATTATTGAAAGTTTTCAATGGAAACATATGGCTGGAGATAATGCTTCTTAAAGATATAAATGACGAAATTGATTCAGCATACAGATTTAAGCATATAATAGATGACCTGGGGAAGGGTATTAAAAAAGTTCATTTAAATACATCAGTTAGATCCCTGGATAAATTTAGGGGTCTTTATGATTTACAAATACCTGATTCATCAAGGTTGAAAGAAATAAAAGATATTCTGGGAAATAAAGCTCAGATAATAGGAAAGGTTGACTATAAAAAATATAATCGGACGTTAATAAAGATGGAAGAGGAAATAATCGAGTTACTTAAAAGAAGGCCGGTCAGCATAAAAGATATATCCTTATCACTGGGATTAAATCTTAATGAAGTAATTAAAATTATTGATAAATTGTTATCCGAGGGTGAAATAGGATATAGTATTAATGAGAATATGAAATATTATTTTAAACCAAAGGAGCTAGAAGCATGAAGGTTGCTATTTCAACTGATGGAAATAAAGTATCGCCTCATTTTGGGAGATGTCCGCAATTTACCATTATAGAGGTTGAAAATAATAAATTGATAGATAAGAAAGTTGTAGAAAATCCCGGTCACCATCCCGGTTACCTGCCTCAGTATCTGAATAAGATTGGAGTCGGCTGCATAGTAGCCGGAGGGATGGGGATGAGAGCTAAAGAACTTTTCAGTCAGACAGGTATCGATGCCATTCTTGGCGTAGAAGGGGAGGTCGAAGAGATCATAGGCAAAATAATTGATGGTTCCTTAGAAGGGGGAGAAAGTATTTGTCAACCGGGCCTGGGTAAAGGGTATGGTATCGAAAAAACCGAATGTGATCATGAATGATTTTATATAAGTTTATAATTTTTTGATAGTTTAAAAAGGAGTGAAATTATGCCAGGAGGAGATGGAACAGGACCTGCAGGTCAGGGACCCGGAACCGGAAGAGGATTGGGCCGGGGAGGCGGAAGAGGTAGAATGGGAGGACAGAGCCTCGGACCAGGTGGGCAGTGCATATGTCCCGGTTGCGGTACCAGGGTCGATCACAAAATTGGAGTTCCATGTGTAGAAATGGTTTGCCCTAAATGCGGCACTAAAATGGTGAGAGGTTAAAATGGCAGCCAGACCGATACTTGATAAGATAGTAAATACTATACCTTTATTTGTCTATTATAAGCCACAGGGAGTTTCACTTGGAAAATTAGAAGAGGTAGTATTAACTCTGGAAGAAATCGAAGCTTTTAATCTGAAAGACAGGGAAGGTCTGGAGCAGGTCGATGCTGCCAGAGAGATGGGTATATCCAGGTCTACTTTTCAGAGGCTTCTAAAGTCTGCCAGAAAAAAAATTATTACTGCGATTATTGAAGGTAAGGCGATAAAGTTTGAAGGTGGCAACTACATTCCGGATAAAAATATTATAAAGAAAAGGTGCCTTAGAGGGAATTACCATTACCATATTAAAAGGGAAGACTTAAGAGAAGAAAAACAGGGATATAAACTAAGCAAGATAAAGTGTCCCAAATGCAGTAAGAGATTGGTAACATTTGAATAGTTTTTAATTTTTATTACTAATTTTAAGAGGGTGATAAGATGAAAGTTGCTATTACTTCCAGCGGACCCACTCTTCAGTCAAACGTGGATCCCAGATTTGGAAGATGTCCTTATTATATTATTTATGACACTGAAGATGGAAGTTTTAAAGCTGTTGAAAATAAAAGCAATCTGGCGGCCGGGGGAGCAGGTATCCAGGCAGGACAGAATATTTCTGATATGAAAGTAGAAGCAGTGATTACCGGAAATGTTGGTCCCAATGCTTTTAGAGTTTTATCTGCGGCATTTATTAAAATTTATTCAGGAGCTTCCGGCAGTGTAAAAGATGCCATAGAGAAGTTAAAAAAAGGAGAGTACAGGGAGACTGCTGGTCCCGATGTAGGATCGCATTTTGGAATGGGTAGATAATAATTAATGGAAAAAAGTAGAAAGTTGATAATATCGGTTGCCAGCGGTAAAGGAGGGACAGGCAAGACCACAATAGCTGTTAATCTGGCTTTATCCTTAAGTAACGTTCAGCTTATTGATTGTGATGTAGAAGAACCTGACTGCCATATTTTTATAAAACCGGTTATTGAGAGCAGGCACACCATTTTTATTCCAGTCCCGGTAGTAAATCAAAACAAATGCGATGGGTGTGGCCGCTGCCAGGAAGTTTGTTTATATAATGCCATCGCAGTGGTAAATAAAGAAGTAATTATCTTTCCTGAATTATGTCATGGCTGTGGTTCATGTACTTACTTTTGTCCGCATAAAGCGATAGAAGAAGAAAAAAAAGAGATAGGTATTGTCGAAATTGGAAAAAGTGGTGAGACCCAATTCGTCCATGGTAAGCTTAATGTAGGAATGATGATGTCCCCACCGGTTATCAGGGCGGTAAAAAAGCATATTAATAAAAAAAAGACCGCGATTATCGATGCACCTCCCGGGACTTCCTGCCCTGTCATTACTGCAATAAAAGATACTGATTTTGTAATTCTTGTTACCGAGCCCACACCATTTGGGTTAAATGACCTGATATTGGCTGCAGAAGTGGTACGGAAAATGAGACTTCCATTTGGAGTTATAATCAACCGTTCTGATCTGGGTAATAAGAAAACTGATGAATATTGTGCCAGAGAGAATATACCTGTACTCATGAGGATACCTTTTAGCAAAAAAATAGCAGAGATCTACTCCAGGGGTGATCTTATTATTAAGGTGCTACCGGAGTACAATAAAGAATTTCAGGAGTTGTATAAAAAGATAGAACAGGTAAAAGTTAACCCGACGTAAATTAAAATCGAAAGTAACAAAAATCGAAAAGATAAACAAAAGGGAATGAAAATGAAGCAGATCGTCATCATTAGTGGAAAGGGCGGCACAGGGAAAACAGTTATTACAGGTGCATTCGCCGCGTTAGCCAGAGATAAAGTCATGGCTGACTGCGATGTGGATGCTGCGGATTTGTATTTAATACTTGATCCTGAAGTAAAAGAATCCCATATTTTTAAAAGTGGTGTTACAGCTTTTATGCACAGGGAGCTCTGTGAAGGTTGTGGTGTATGTAAAACAGTATGCAGGTTTGATGCGGTAAGAGATGATTTTACTATCGATCCCATTTCCTGTGAAGGTTGTGGATTTTGTAGCTTTGCCTGTCCACAAAATGCTATCGATATGAGGACTAATATTTCCGGTGAATTGTTCATATCTGACACCAGATTTGGTCCACTGGTTTATGCTAAGTTAGGTATTGCTGAAGAAAATTCAGGGAAGCTGGTTTCTCTCGTCAGGCAAAAAGCAAAAGAGATTGCTGAAGATAAAAACTACCAGTGGGTTATTATAGATGGTTCGCCGGGTATAGGCTGCCCGGTAATTGCTTCTATTACAGGTGTGGATTGCGCGGTGATTGTAATTGAACCCACTCTATCCGGATTGCATGATGCCAAGAGGGTACTTGGTGTTACCGAACACTTTAAAGTTCCTGTAAAGATAATAATAAACAAATACGATTTGAATCATGATATGACTAAAAAGATAGAACGCTGGTTCAAAGATAGGAATATTAAAATCCTTGGTAAAGTAATTTTTGATGAGGCAGTGGTGAAATCAATCGTTGAGGGGAAGACAATAATAGAATATTCGAATAATCAGGTTACAGAAACACTGCGCATCATATGGAGGCTGCTTGAGGAAGAATTAGAGGGAGCAAATTGACTTAAAAGAGGTGTCTTGTTTGGATTATAAAACCTGCAAAAGATAATGAATAATACAATTAAGAGACTACTAAATAAAATTGTTCAAAAATATAAAAAAAATAAAAAATGGAAATAAAGATTCTTTTTGACAGGGAGACAATAAATAGATCTCTTTATAGAGGATGGGGAGTATCTTTCTTAATTGATGAAAGAATACTTTTTGATACTGGAGAAAACGGTCGATGGCTTTTAAAGAATATTAAAAATTTAAAAGTAGATATTGATAAAATAGTAGCAGTAATTATCTCTCACGACCACTGGGACCATACTGGAGGACTATGGAAGCTTCTGGAGAATAGAGAAGAACTCAAAGTATATGCATGTCCTAATTTCAGTTTAAATTTTAAGAAAAAAGTTGAAAGGTTGAGGGGCAAGCTTATAGAGACCGAAAAAGTTACTGAAATTGCGGAAAGAATATTTGTCACTGGTGAGATTGCAGGGGAATATAAAGGAAGGTATATGCCCGAACAGGCGTTGATTGTAAGAACGGAGAAAGGGCTTACAATAGTCACCGGATGTTCCCATCCCGGAATTATAAAGATTGCAGAAAAGGTGAAAAAGGATTTCCCTGATATGAAAATTCATCTGGTTTTTGGAGGATTTCATCTAATAGATAAAAGCGAGCAGGAAGTAAGATTCATAGCAGAAAAACTTAAGGAGATGGGAATAGAAAAAGTAGGACCTACTCATTGTTCGGGATATGACGCAGAGATGATTTTTAAAGAAGTATATAAGGATAACTTTATTCTTATAAAAACAGGGAAGACATTTGAGATTTAAATAGGAAATTAAAATGTGAATCTTAAGGAAATAGAAGCGGTAGCGGGGACATTTATAGGATACTACTTATTGGGCTTGTACCAGGACCTGGATATGATTTTACCCTGGTCATTAATATCTTTCGAACAGATTAAAAACCAGTTATCATTCATTATTTTTTTCATTTCCGGATTTCAAAACCCCAAGGGCTCAATTGGTCCGGGATTATCATCCCAGACTACGTACCATTCTTTCTTACAAAAAGGGCAGGTTACTTTTAAATTATAATTCCCCGGTTCCTTCTGGTAATAAAAAGGAACCATATCTCCATTTACCGGCCAGGTCTTTGTCCCATTTTCTTTATTACAGTATGTGCAGACAAGTTTATCAGCAAATTCCGAGATATTCATATTTACTCCTTTTAAAATTTAAAATAATTTCAAAAATCTATTGAAAATTTCCAGATCTAAAAGTGAAAATCAATCTGAATTTACTACCATACTTTTTCTAGGTAACGATAAAAATATATAATTCCGGAAATTTTTTGTCAATTACCAGAGTTGCATGTGAAATCTTTTTATTTATCTGCAATTAATGTAAAATCGAAGGCAATTCTATAATATATTGATAAAAGGTTTAATTATGCTGCTGGCAATGGATATAGGAAACACGCAAACTGTTATAGGACTTTTTAAGGAAGATAAAATCCTTGCTTCATGGAGGATGGTCACGCCTAAATACGAGACATCCGATGAGATTGCGGCTGCAGTTTTCAATTTTTTAAGGAATTCGAAATTTGATTCCGGGGATATAGAAAATATTGCAATTTCCTGTGTTGTTCCCAATATTCTTGATGAAATCACTAAAATGAGTCACAGATATTTCAATCAGACACCGTTTATAGTGACAGGCAATGTAAAATCTGACCTTATCATAAGATACGATTACCCTGCGGAAATAGGAGGGGACAGGATTGCAAATTCCGTAGCTGTAAAAGAATTATATGGTTATCCGGCAATCGTAGTGGATTTTGGGACAGCAACCACTTTTGATATATTAACACCTAAAGGAGAATATGCAGGCGGAGTGATTGCTCCTGGTATAGAAATTTCATCCGAAGCGCTTTTTAACAATGCTGCCAGATTATCCAAGGTCGATTTGAACTGGCCTGAATCGGTAGTGGGGAAAAATACGAACGATGGGGTTCGTGCCGGTATATTATACGGATTTCTGGGACAGGCTGATTTTATTATCGAGAAGATAATTGAAGAGCTTAATAAAAATTATAATAGTTTTAAACCTGAAGTAATCGCAACCGGTGGTCTGGCCTTTCTAATGATAAGCAAAAGTAAATGGATCAGGACCTTTGATCCTGATTTAACCCTCAAAGGCTTAAGGATACTTTTTGATAAAAATAAATAACGATTTTTATTGAGATATAGCCGTTTCAGCAAAAAGAATATAATGCTTTAATAATTTGAAATCATTTAAATTACCCGATCTTATAGATGAACTGGGAAACTTAGTTTTAAAATATTTTATAGAATATATACCAGCCAGCCTGTCAGGAAGGCTGCCGATATCCGACATCAATAAATATAAGTTTGATTTTGATATGCCGGACCACTCGTTTAAAATCGGGAAAGTGGAAATAAAAAATCCTCTCATTTCTGCTCCGCTTGCAGGTATAAGCGATAATACTTTCAGAATTTTCGCGAGATTTTTTGGATCCGCCCTTAACTGTACCGAAATGATAAGCAGTTATGGTATTGTTTACGGTCATAAAAAGAGTCTGACGCTGTCGGATATCACCGATTATGAAAGACCATGCGCCGTGCAGATATTTGGTCCGGACCCGGGAATAATTGCCGAAGCTGCGCTACGGATCGAGAATAAGGCGGACATTATAGATATCAATATGGGGTGTCCGGTTCCAAAGGTACTAAAAGCTAAAAGCGGCGGATATCTCATTCAGGACAAAGTAAAAATCAAAAAAATAATAAGCAGGCTTTCTTCTGTGTTAAAAAAACCGTTGACCATAAAGACAAGAATCGGCTGGGATGCTGAAAGTATCAATATTTTAGATATTGCGCAAATTGCCGAACATTCCGGAGCAAAAGCTATTTCTATTCACGGTAGGACCGTAAAGCAGGGCTTTTCGGGTGCCGTGGATTATAAACTAATAAAAAAAGTTAAAGGAAAAATCAAAATTCCCTTAATTGTCAGCGGGGATATCGATTCGCCCGGAAAAGCTGTAGAAATAATAGATTATACTGGCTGTGATGGGATAATGATTGGCAGAGCAGTTAAAGGTCGACTGTGGCTTCTTACAAAAATATTGTTATTTCTTCTGGCCGGTTACAAAGAATCAACTAATGCGATATTAGATTCCATATCCGACCCCGGCCTTGAATGGAAAAAAGAATTATCAAAGCTATATTTAAAATTCATGATCTATTTCAAGGGAGAAGATAGAGGAGTCAGGGAATTCAGAAAGCGACTTTCGTGGATCTTTAAAGGCGAAAAGGGTATATCGGGAATAAAAGACGGATTTTTTAAAATCGATAGCTTTAAAAACGCAATAAGATTAATAGATAATATCTAAAAATGTCTTAATTGTTTCTTTATTCCGGTCTATTTTCTAATAATGATCTATTGTCTAATAATAAAGATATTACTCACGGCTTAGGCGGAATCTTTGCGTCGCTTGCAACCTGAACACCTCTAGCAATTTCACTTATAATTCCCTTATTTATATATATAGGTCTTACAATTTTTCTTATGGCCGGAAGTTTGATCGAAAAAATGATGGTACCCAGTATACATATCCCTCCGCTTATTAATACCGTATTGGCTGCGCCGATCCAATTGGCAAGGGCGCCTTCCAGTAAAGTGCCAAACGGTGCCATTCCCATAAAAGCCATTGTGAAAAAACTCATAACACGCCCGCGTTTATCATCTTCGGTTATTGTCTGCAAAATAGTATTGGAGGCAGCTATATGTACTATCATGCCAAATCCGCTTACCAGCATCATAAGAAGTGAAAGCCATAAAATTCGGGATGTCGAAAA
>Ga0163209_1000240_pt1 | contig 23055 bp, 22 predicted proteins | sample Kivu_160m_FD_113538 | JGI IMG/M metagenome (GOLD analysis project Ga0163209, IMG submission 113538) | Freshwater microbial communities from Lake Kivu, Western Province, Rwanda to study Microbial Dark Matter (Phase II) - Kivu_160m | ecosystem: Environmental > Aquatic > Freshwater > Lake ...
AAAGAGTAGACGAGCCCCGCGACTAGCGCCAACCAGAGATTCCCTGTCAGAACATACGCTAGGGCGAATGTGACTGCGGCATTGATGCTGTCAAGTGCGGGGTTGATGATCCAGTTGTATCTCCTCAACCAAGACGACGGAAAAAGAGAGAGCATGTAGAAGAAGACAGGCGGATAATCCAGTTCCCCTTCTATCAGGTAGAACCTGCAGACTCCGTTGAAGCCATGTCCCTTCCTGATTTCATCAACGATGAGCAGGATGGACCATGTATCATGGCCGACCAGCGGTTTGTGGATTCTTGCAGCTGCCCTCAGAACGAAACAGGCGGCCATTATGAGAAAGAAGCCGAGGAAGAGGGCGGGCTCCAAAGCAATCTCCTAGAGTGAAGGCAAGGGTGCTCGTGCACATTTCCCCGTAACGAACGGGCTGCACTTCTTAGCTCTTTCTTTGCACTAGGAACCAGCGGACTTCTCTTCAAACGGCACAGTCTGCATCATGGGCCTCGGGCAGTCGTCAGCAAGTTCTCCCAACGATCCATTCTTCCCTCGGGATGTTGCCCTGCGTGTTCTGCGCGTGGTCATAGTGTTGATGTTGCTCTTCTTGTCAGCAACACGTTCAGCGTTGCAACCACGCCCTCACTGGGCCCGTAAGATGGTGTCGACGATGCGAATTGAGGCCCTTCCATCTCCGAAGGGATTGCGCGCGTAGATTGGTTTTCTCCGCGGCCTAGGTTTCTCTATGGCTCTGAGAATTGCCGCCGAGATCTTCCTCTTGTCAGCATCGACCATGACATTTGCACCAGCCTCGACAGTCTCTGGCCATTCAGTTTCACGACGCATCGTGGCGCATGGCACTCCTAGCAGAAATGCCTCTTTTTGAATCCCTCCGGAATCGGTCAAGACGGCAGCAGCTGTGTCAAGCAGTGCTACTAGCTCCAAGTATCCGATGGGCCTCGTCACGGCCACATTCTTGCTTCGCCTAAGCTTGCCCATGAGATTGGAGGACTTGAGTCTCTTGTAGATTCTGGGGTGAGCAGGGAAGAGTATCTTGATCCTCTTTGACGCTTCCACGAGCGCTCCTACGATAGCATTGAGCCTTCTCGGTATGTCGACGTTTCCGGGTCTGTGTGCCGTCACCACGATGTACTCTCCCTCGTGTACGTCCAACCCGGAGAGAGCTTTCTTTCTGAGCTTCGAGGCTGCGGGCAGAGCTGTCAGCAAGGCGTCGACCATCGTGTCTCCCACCAAGTGCACACGTTTACGCGGGATTCCCTCGGCGTAGAGATTGTGAACGGTTGTCCGAGTCGGAGCGAAGAGCATACTGCTCACGTGGTCTGTGAGCCTTCTGTTGATTTCTTCTGGCATCGTCATGTCATATGAACGGGCGCCGGCTTCTATGTGACCGATCGGCGTGCCGAGCTTCGCGGCAGACAGAGCAGCGGCCAGCGTGGTGTTTGTGTCACCAGGCACCAGAGCCAAGTCAGGCTTGGTGCGCTGGATGCAACGTTCAATTCGAACCATTGCCTTCCCCGTCTGAATGGCATGTGATCCAGACCCTACCTTCAAGTCAAGCAACGGAGGTGGCAGACGCATTTCCTCAAAGAAGACCTGAGACAATTCGTAATCATAGTGCTGACCTGAATGTATCAGCTGCAGGTCCACTTTGTGCCTTCTCAGGAATTCGTGAATCACGGGAGCTGACTTTATGAACTGTGGTCTGGCCCCCATCACGATCATGACTTTCAAGTAGCACCACACGCTCTCTTCAGAGGTCTTTCAAACCTTCAATACCTTATTGCAGCTGCGCGTTACGTGTCGCAGATCCGGACATGGAGAATCATTGCTTGTGATGTCCCCTCATGGTTGTCTTGTAGATTTCGGTCTCAAGATCGACCAGCTTGCGTGGATCATAGTATCGACGAACTTTCGCTTCTGCATTCCTGCCGAGTCTTCGAGCCTTTGACGGTTTCCTCAATAGGTCGATTATGGCTCCGGCGAGCTGTGCTCTGTCCCTATTCCTAACCAGCACTCCGCTCACATTGTTTTCTATGAACTCCTTGTGCCAGTCGACATCGAACGCAACGATGGGTTTTCCTGCTGCGGCTGCCTCAAGCACGCCGAATCCTGACATTGGGATCCAGACAATGGACGCGGCAGCTAGGTAATTGATGACTTGGTCGGTCGGTTGGAACCCCTCAAACCTAACCGAGTTGGTGATCTTCAACTCTCTACATCTTGCAGCTAGGGAGTTCATCAGAGGTCCGCCTCCGAGAAACACGAACTTTGCGCGGGGAACGGCTTTGAGAATGAGAGGAATGGTATCTACCAACACGTCCACCTGCTTGTATGGCGTTAGCCTCGCCACGGCGAGCACTATCGGTTGATCTCGCCATCCTAGTTTCCTTCGGATCCGTGACTGGACTCCTTTCTGGTGGAATACACGCTCGGTTGGCAAGAATGGGACCGTCACAGCTTGTGCGTCTTTGACGCCGAGGTTCTTGACGTAGTTGCGGGTGAACTCGTTGGGACAGAACACTCTGTCTGCATTTCTCAGGACGAACTCTTCCCATTTCCATGACAGTAGTCTGTTGTGTAGGAAGTATTCGCCCTCCATTTGCTGAGCGAGTCGATGATCTCCTCCGAGCGAGACGACAACGGGAATTCCATTCAATTTGCCCGCGGCGAGGGACAAGAAGCCAGCCATGTAAGGACCGCGTGCACGTATCACGTCGATACCGTATTTCCTTGGAATGCGGATAATCTGGATGACATAATAGATCAGGTTGATCAGGAACTCGATCTTCGGAACATGCCGGGTCCTCTTGAGCAAGAGGACCTTGATGGTCCTGTTTCTTATTGGGACCGACAGATCCTGCTCCTTGAAGACTACGTGATACACGGTACTGAAGAAGTTCCCGGGATTGTAGAGCTCTTCCACATAGGATAGAACGCCCTTCTTGGCCAGATCACTTAGAGCCCCTCCATCCACCATGTTCAACAGTCTGTAGTGTCTCTTCGTGCCTGAAGCGGTGTTCGGGTTCACGCTGGTCACGTGCCTGGTCAGGCATCAGCGTATAGCGGTGCCAGATATTGAAACTCTCGGCGCAGCACGCGTCAAGCTGATCATTCTCTTGCCTCACTTCCATGAGTGACCGCATTCTCGGCATCTTCCCACCCTGGCGAGGGGTGACACTGTGACCAGCTGTGACAACAAGTAGAGATGCCGGGCCCCGTCTGCCAGAGCTGCCTCCGCATGCAACTGATAGGTCACTTCCCGGGCGGACATCCAAGCGGCGGGCACGAAGCCGTGACGCAGCCTGGGTTGACCACCCTCGACCGTATGGACGGGCTTGACCTCTAGATCGGCCGCGACCATCCGCGCACGTGCCATCGTATGGGCGATGCGTGAACTGTGTGCTCTAGAGCACACATCTGGAGTTCGAAGGACCCCGCTGAAGATGCTCACCGGGCGTCTCTGCTCTGGTCTCGCGGCGCAAGCAACGTTGAGAAGTGGCTTCCAGTTCTACGACCTCCATGCCCGGGTCTGTCCTGAGCGCAAATCGCCCACTGGCGCAGCCACTAGGTCGGTCCGTTGCGGCCACTATGTACATTGTCGAGCCCTCGGTGAACGTTGAAACCCGCTGGGGTCAGTACGGTGCGGTGGGTGGAGTGAAGTTGCTCGTCCAACGCGCTATCCCTTTAGAGATTCTGAGTTCATCGACCCAGCCGTTCAAATACAGCCCAACGTAGTCACCCGGTCTCCCCACACCCAAACCGGCAGATGAATCGGTCATAGTTGCCGAAGTAGCGTAGGCCCCATCCCTTGTCCCGTCAACATACAGGTAGAGATTGTTCCCGTTTCTGATGTAGGCTATATGATGCCAACTTGTCGTGTCGGTGATAGTTCTTGTCGAAGCAAAGGACACGAATGTACCACCATAGCCGAAATATGCTGCCACCGTATTATCGGCCTGAAATTCAATCATGAAGCTGATGGAAGCATCGGCTCCGCTGCTCGCGGCCTGACCAATCATGAACTGGCGGCCTCCTATCAAGTTCCTCCTCACCCAGAAGTCGATTGTGAAATCTCCGCTCCCGAACGCCCAATCTGCCGAGTCTGGTATGGAGAGGTAGTCTCCGCTGCCGTCGAATAGTCCGCTGGCTCCGCCGAACTTGCTCTGCGCCGTATCGATCTGCGCGTTCCCTCTCGCTGTGATGCTGTGCCCTCCGAGGGAACTGTCGGTGAATATCTGCGAGCCGTCGGTCCCGTCCATGTGCAAGAGCATTTTCGTGTAGGTGTCCGATGCGCTGATCGTCACCGTGCTCGTGCTAGTCGTGTACTCCATGGTTGTCAAGATGTCCTCGACAGTGGTCCAGATAGTAGACCAGATGATTGAGGTGGTCCAGCTGGTCGTCGTCGTGAGGATCGTTGTCGTGACGGTTACACCCGGGGCTTGCTGGGCGAAGAACGAAGCGCCAGCGTACAGGCCAGAGCCTGCCGACAGCAGCACCACGAGGACCAGCAACAGCGCCACTAGGACGGATCGGCCTCGTCGACTGCCGCGAGCATGTTCTCCAGCCTCACTGTTCTTCTTCAATCTCTCGAACACCTCCCTTCCGTCAATGATCGTGTTCTTGGAATTCTCGGAGGCTTTCCAGCCGTGATCCTGTGACCTACCGTTACGGCAAGCAGAGATATGAACCCGAGGTATGCCAGAGGATTCGGTGCGCCGGCGCCCGCTTGAGGCTGGGTCACCGTCGTGTAGACTACGGTGGTGCTTGTAGCGGTGGTCGTGGTTGTGTAGCTAGTCATAGTGGCGCTGGTGACGGACGTTACGAGTTCGGTGCTCTGGGCCGTAGAGGTCACAGTCGACGGAACCAACGCGACGGTTGTGAGACTGGGAGTCGTGCTCGTGGCGGTCCGCGTGCCGGTGTAGGACGTGATCGTTGAGGTTCGGTAGCTCGTCACGATTGTGGTGCCAGTCTCGATAACAACTTGCGTGGTTCCTACTGTCGAGGTCGTGGTCGATGGGGTCACGGTCACGGTTACGGGAACCACAGTTGTACTTGTTGAGATCTGCGTGGCTACGTAGCTAGTGGCCGTCGCGGTTAGGATCGACGTCAGATACTGAATGCTCTGAACAATTGTGGTCACGGACATCAGAAGCAACGCAAGGGTTGTGACAGTCGGGACTGTACTCGTCACGGTGGATGTGCCGGTGTAGCTCGTACTGGTTCTTGTCGTGGTCCCGTACGGGTATGCGGTTGAAGCCTGCGTTTGGGTGAGTGTGGCTGTCGCTGTGACTATCGATACTCTAACAGAGGCAACTTCCTGCTCGATGCCGACTTGGCCAAAAGCGATTTTGAAGTAGCCGCTCTCCCCCCAGCCAGACCCCCAGCTATTCTTCACTATCCAGTATTGCTCAATCGAATCGTACCCCACTATCGCCACTGCGTGTCCACCTTCCAAGTAGCCCCACGTGTGACGGTAGACGCCATTCGTATAGTAGAAGAAATCCGTGTAAACATCGAAAGCTGCAACCAAAGGACCATTCTGAAGCGCCGCTTGTATGGAGCCCGTATCTGGAGCAACCCAACTCCAGCTGCTGATCCTGAATGCTCTTGACTGCCAGTTGGGACACGAGTTCGAACATCTGAGATTCCCTGCTTGGTACGGGGAACATGCCTCATCAGGGGTCCCGTATGTCTGCAGGTAATTCAGCGCAGAGCTCACCCACCAGCCATACACACAATTGCCACCGCCACACGAGAACAGATGCGCCTCCGACAAGTCGATGTCCCAAGCCGGGTTGTTCGCTTGGATCTTGAACTGCCCCTCCACTGCCGCGACCGCGCCGAACGCAACGCAACTCCCGCAGCCTCCCTGGTCTTTGATAGAGGTCATCCAGTTCTGTCCAGCGTAGTCCCTCCAATCAAAGTGGGTCGGAAGGCCCTTCGCCAGAGCGAGCCTAGCTCTGGACTTCTCAGGGATCTTCTCGTGCAGTGCTCCGAGACTGTACCTGCGGGTTTCGTTTGAATTGGCAGAGAACCCGTGATCATCGATGTGATTGAGAGGTGACTCGGATGAGTCTGCGGGAGTTCTTTCGGCACCCTCAAATGACGGAGAAGCAACATGAACGAGCGGAAGGCTTGCAAGAGCAAGCAGAACAATAAGCAGGATTGGTATGCACGAATACGCCTTGCCTTCGTGCTCGCCAGACAAGTCTAATGCACACCTATTCGGTCGTCAGGCACTGTCGCAGTGAGAAGTGAATCAGGTTTGCTTTCCTCTCGGATGATAATCCTTGTCGCATCCATGTGGCTCGGCGTCGTATTAAGCCTCTTGTGTACTGTGTCGTCTTTCGATAGTGACTGGGTACGGCACTCTGGCTCAAGATGAAACTCTGATCGCGTGTGAAACTCGCGAGCGCAATCATATCTGTGAGTACGCGCAGTGACTCAGGCCGCCTCGGATATTGCTTCTTCCAGCGTCTGAACGGAAGCGAGCGAGTGTTGATCGGCAACCCACTCACGCGATTCTCTTGCGACGCGCATCAACGCATCTGGATTCTCAACGGCCCATTTCATCCTGTCGTAGATCTCATTCTCGGTCTGTGCCTCCAGATTAGGGGGCAGTCTCTGCATGTATGGACGAAATCTGTTCGAGTCAATATGCCCTATTACCGCTTTTTCACAGACCATCGCCTCAAGAGTTGACAACCCATACGAGCCGCACACGAATTCGTCGACAACAACGTTCGAGGCACGATAGAAGGCTCTCAACAGAGGTCTGCTGACCACGTATGGCAGGAAAACCACATTGCCTTCTCTCTTGGCTTCCCCAACAATGGCTTTCGCGCGTGAGTTGTCAGCTCCCCAGCTTAGAGTGACAAGTACGACATTATCTCTTTCATGAGACAATTTCAGAAAAGCTCTCAGCGCCTTGTCCGTCCCCTTCGCTTGGAATTCTTGAGCTGATGGCATGAAAAACACGAACTTGTCCTTAGTCAAAGACGGCCACAGCTTAGATGCTATGCCTCTCTCTACGGTTCCGCTGTCCGCACAACTCTCGGGGTCAACAGGAAGAGGAAAGTAGGTCCAACGACCAGAAAGGTTGAGTTTCGCAAGGGAATCGGCGAAGCGCCAATCACCGATGAGAATGCGATGCGCTCTGGCATATGCACGTCTCTGCAGTTGCGCGAGCACACTGCTCTGAAAGGGCAACCACGTTATGTCGGAGCCGTATGGAATCGCCGCAAAGGGCACACCCGCAAGAGAACCGAACACTGGTCCTATACCTAGGAGAACCAGAAAGCCGTACTCCGAGAGCGGCCCCAGGAGATGCAGACCCGCGAGTGCGAATCTGGCGGCGCCAAGCGACATGCCAGCCCGTCTGATGGCTCTCAGTGCCAGTCCAGGCTTTCTGACTGCGACCTCACGCCCTCTCGCATCTACGTGTCTAACCCACTCCGGTCTCTTCCAACCAACTTCGATGACCTTCTTGGCCCAGAATTCCTGGTTCGCCGCGTAGTCTCTCAGGGCCTCCGCATCAAGAACAACCTCGCAGTCGTCCCACACTGGCTGACTGAACGCGAAACTCTCGTGGGGGTCGTGGATCAACTCAACGTCCCATCCGCGTTTTCGCAGAATCTTTCCGAGACTGTACCCCAGGTTTGACAAACCGCCGAAAATTCCCACCCGCAAGGTCGATTCACCGCAGCCTAACAAGCATCGCGCCTCGTGTGAGCGATATAAGAACTTACTGCGACTGGAAGCCGGTTCAGATCACTCTCAGTGCAAGCGAAATCGCACGAACAGGGATGGGCCCGACCGCCTAGTTCTAGGCATCGCGAAGAGAAGTGATTTGCGCACAATAGGTTTCAAGATGGGGGAGTGCGACGGAACGCTTCGTGCATCTCGCGTGCATGCACGCCGGGTAGTACCCCTCCTGGTTCAAGAAAGGAGACCAAGCCGTAACTGCACACGAGGGCCCCTCCTTGAGCAATGTACGCAGGTTTCAGCGAGAGAGCATCGACAAGGGATAGCGGCCGTACGGTCCGCCAGGTCCCACGATGGCTCGCACAGGACCGGTGCGAAGCCGTGCACCGCACCCATAACACGAGAGGGAACGCGAATCGAATCCACTACCACATCGCCATATTGGCCAACGATAGCACCCGCCACAACCGGAACACCGCCGACACCCGCCCAGCACTACTTCACAATGTATCCTGAAGGCCAACGGCAATAATCAAACGCTTTCATTTCCGCGTCGTCGCCAAGAAACTCCCGGACGGCAACCGTCTCCGCCTTGACGCTGCAAAAATTGGCGTGATCGAACACCATTATCCCACCCTTCGTCAATCGTCTCCAGAATTCAGGTATGCATGCCTTCAACACCTCATAGCTGCCGCAGTCAACGAACACCAAGCGGAACATCAGAGAGGGATTCTCCTCAAAGAACCCAGGCAGTTCACGGGAAACATCCAAGTCATGTACAAATGCAATGCCACCGAGATCCTGGACACTGATCTCCTTCAGCAGAAGCTCGCGATCAGCTTTGTGAAGGCCCTCATAGCGCCCGTCATCAAGTGCGCTGGTCATCGCCATGCCACGAAACCACTCGAAGCCGTGTACCTGCGTGATTCCTTTCGGCTCGAAAATCCTAATCAGTTTTGCGAAGAAGAGGAACGACGCCCCCTTCCATACACCGATTTCCGCAACATGTCCAAGCACGCCACGTGTCATCTTGAAAAGCTCATAGAGCATGAGGAACCGGGCAAGGTTCTGGTCCCCGGCAAAGATAGGAAACATATGGACGAGATCCTCTCGGGGGATATCCATTCTCATCAGTTCAGAGAACCCCTCGTGGAATTGGTCACGCTCCGCCACGTGTTTTCTTTCTTCGTAGTCCGTCACCGTCTCCCCTCCTTTTCACACACATAGCTCGACCGCTCCTAATGATCAGCAGCCGCAAAGCACTCACCGACATATGCACTTCTGCCATCCATGCAGCGCGTCACCACCCATGGCGAACCCGATCCCATCACGGGTAAACAACAAACTCGACAGCGGAGTCGACGTGGTCAGCGAGCCTGGTGCCTTGGGCTCTCGACAGGTAGCCCTTGGCCATGCACTAGGTACCCCGACACGGTGACCCTGTTGCTGCTTGCTGCGTCAATCAGATCGCTGAATCCAAGCGCTCCACTTGCCATCTTGTCGGATATCCCGAATCTGGTCTCGTCCAAGTCCAATACGGCAAGCCAAATGAGCTGCGGCTTAGTTAAGATTTCCTCAAGCTTCTTCCACTTGTAGTGGGAAGGTCGAGTTCAGACTGATCTTTCGGAGCTGCGAGCAGAACGCAATCTGGCTTCTGGAACCTCTCATCGAATTGCCCGACAAGAGATTCAGGGTCACTCCGAACTCGGTTGCACTGTCACGTGCTCGCGGGATGCGGGCCTCGATGATGCACTGGAAAGCCTTCCTCACAGGAGAAGCTTGCTTTTCGCTGCGTGGGCAGCGCGGAGCGGTCCTATGACTATTGGCCCCTTGTGACCAAGGCCCTGAGTTCTTCTTGAGTGGGGAAGTTGATCAACACGCCTCGGTTTCTTCCCTGATATACAACGAGGCTTCCAGCTGCGACTGCTGATGCCCCGGCCGCAACTGCCCGGCTCATGTCTTCCACACTCCCTGCTCCACCGCACGCAACAAGAGGAACACGGACTGCATCTGATACCCCTCTAATCAGCTCGAGATCGTATCCGCCCATGGTACCGTCACGATCCATCGAAGTTAGCAGTATCTCCCCCACTCCCATTTCTTCCATCGCTCTTGCGTGCGCAAATGCTTCGGCACCAGTTCCGACCTTCCCGCCACGAATGAACACCTCGTATCCGCCGAGAGTCGTCCTCTTCACGTCGATCGATGCCACGATGCTCTGGTTCCCGAAGACGTGTGCAGCCTTCTTGATGAAGCCGTGGTTCTCAAATGCGTGACTGTTGATTGCTATCTTCTCCACGCCGAGACCGAAGACCCTTTTCATATCATCCAGATTGTTGATCCCGCCTCCATATGTCATTGGCATGAAGCATTCGCTGGCAATATCAGACAACAACTTCAGATTAGGCGACCTCTGTTCGACGGTTGCTGAGATGTCGAGAAGTATCAATTCGTCGACTTCTTTCTCATTGAATATCCTGATGGTATTGACGGGATCTCCAACATAACTTGGATTGTCGAACTTCACTGTCTTCACCAGTTTCGAACCATCCAAGAGCAAACATGGCATGACGCGGACATTCAGCATCTCAGATCAGCCTTGCAAAGTTCTCCAGCAGCTTCATTCCGAACCGATGGCTCTTTTCCGGATGGAATTGGACTCCCCTGACGTTGTCCCTCGCCACGGAGGAAACGAATTCGTGACCGTATTGAGTGGTTGTCAGGACATCAGTTGGTTCCCTGCACACAAGATGGTACGAATGCACGAAGTAGAATCTTGTTTCGTCCTTCATGTCAGCGAACAGGGGATCGTCTTTCTCCAACGTCGTCGTGTTCCAGCCCATGTGGGGGATTCTCACATCACTTTGGCCATCTGATCTGAACCTCACAACCTCGGCATTGAGCCAACCAAGACCCGGAAGTATCCCCTCCTCGCTTCTCCTTGCGAACAGCTGAAGGCCCAGGCAAATGCCAAGTATTGGTGCCCTGTGCTCTTGGACCCTCTTGTTGAGAACGTCTATCAACCCGAGCCTGTCCAGATTCTTCATCGCATTGTCGAACGCTCCGACCCCCGGCAGGATGAGCTTGTCAGCCGATTCGATGTCAGCGATACTCGACGTGACTTTGGCACTCGCCTTGATTCTCCTCAGCATGTTGAGAATTGATCCGAGGTTTCCCGTTCCGATATCGACTATGGTAATCATGTCCGTCGTCATTACCTAGTGTACTTCATGTAGAAGGCCTTGGGGACTCTGTCTGCCTTGTACAACAACCAGAATATCGGCCTCAAGTACCGGAAGGTTCGATGATAGGTTGTGTAGTCCTGATGTGTCTTTCTTGGCAGCTCAAGGATCCGTTGCAACTCCTCATCCGTCAGACCGAGACGTTTCTTCGCCTCCGCGACTATTTCATCATCAAGCGGCGCGGGTGTACTCACCTTCCTTAGGGCGTCTTCTCTTGACATCTGGCCCGATCTGACCAGAGCTGACAACTCCACAAATCTGAGATCCATGCCGAATTTCTTCGGGAGCAGATAGTAGTTGCAGAATGCTGTGTAGATGTTCTCCGCATGATGTTGGCCATACCATTGCCATCCGAATTCGGCCTTCAGGAAACTCATGACATCCGATTTGACGTAGTCGACATACCAAAGCGGCCTATACTGCTTTATTCCCTTAAGCATCCACTTGATCCAGCTCGATAACCAAAGATTGGGAAAATGCTTCATTCGCACGGCGCCGAAGTGTTTGTGTATCGTGTCGATGTACTTGGCGTCAAAGTAGACCCACCCAATGGGAGGCATCCCCTCAGTCCTGAAGGAGTGAGCCATCAGGATGTACTTCACCTTGTATTTCTCCGCAGCCTTATACCATGTGGTCACGAGCCCGATGTCGGATATGGCATCGGTTTCTGGGACTGATGCTTTGAGAAACGCCCGTGCCAAGTCGTTGAACTCGTCGTTGTCCATCACATAGGTGTAGAGTGGGATGTCGAGCGCCTTCAGCATCCTATGGAGGTTCTCCACAGCGATCTTCGAGTCCCACGTATTGTCGAAATGCACTGCCAGGGGCCTGAGACCCAGCTTCTCCTTGGCCAACCACAGCAAATAGGATGAATCGCATCCGCCACTGACCCCCACAACGCAGTCGAATTCCTTTCCTCTCCCTTCCCGCCTGATCCGCTCGGCCAGATCATTGAGTTTCCCCTCCCCCCGGGTTCCCGTCGGGTACTCGATGTCCAGTTGTTCGTGCGTTCTGCAGTAGTTGCACACTCCCTCGGAATCAAATGAAATGCTCGGAATGGACTCGTCATATATGCACCTTGAACAGACTTGCACGACTCTCCTATGCCCCCGGCCAGCTCTCGTTCATATGCTTGTGAAGAGTGGACTTGACGCCGGTCGTGTCGGACCTCATTCTCCTTACTCCTGAACGGGTTTTGGTTGCGACGCTTTTGGGACACAGATATAGATTTCGATACAAACGAGGGTCTTGTTAGCTTAGCCTGTTTCTGAAGAACTGTTGGTCGTCGTCCTCTCATTTCTGCAGCGTCGTGAATGAGCGCGATTCCTTCCTATATTGAGCTGAGAAGCTCGTTCCGCCATATTTGAGTAGACCAGACACCTTCCCGATTGACACATCTGGAAGACTCGGGACTTGCTTAAGTTGACGGAGCCCAATCGAGACTAGAAGGCCTAATGTGCAAGGCAGGTATCTCGGCTCCTTTTGCAGGGCTAATGTTCGACGCCGGAGTGTTGGACCGAATTCCGGAAATCCCAAATCCCCAACGATATCGTGGCTCGTGAATCAACTCGACGCCCATTCCACGTTTTTCGCAGGATCTCCGGAAGTCTGTATTCCAGACCTGGGAACCGCTGTGGCTGCCTTTCCACAAACTCGTCTTCTTGACCGGAAATCCAAGATCATCCTGAGTGAAACGAGCCCAAAACATAAGGGCTCGGACGGCGCGTAGTGGCTTGCTGGAGTAGGGAGGCGAGGTACTTAGTGAGGGTCAACCAGCGGCTTCAGTCTCTTCCCCAATCCGCCACAGTAGCCTTGGCCGACAAAGTCCGGCGTCTGTCCGCTGAAGGGAAGAATGTCATTGCTCTGCAGACTGGCGATCCCGACTTCAAGACCCCATCACCGATAGTCGAAGCCGCATGTCGGGCCATGCAAGAGGGCTGGACTCACTACGTCGCGAGTCGCGGGCTGCCGGAACTGCGCGAAGCTATTGCTCAGAAGCTCGGAACCTACAATCAAGTCGAGTACGATCCCGCGAGTGAAATACTGGTGACACACGGCGCGGTGCATGCGTACTACTGTGCGTTGCAGGGGATACTCAATCCCGGCGATGAGATACTCATTCCCGACCCAAACTGGATGACACATGTGAACATCGCCAGCATGTTAGGCGCCGCTGTAAAACGCGTCCGATCTCGGGCAGAAGACGGGTTCTGGCCGCGAATCAGTGATTGGGAAAGCGCTGCATCTCCCAAGACAGTTGCTCTGCTGCTGAATTCGCCGAACAATCCCACTGGCTCCGTAGCATCAGAGGAATATCTCGCAGCACTTGTCCAATTCGCGCTTCGTCACAATCTGTATATCATTTCCGATGAAGTCTACGAGGCCATTCTGTTCGACAGGCGTAGGCATGTGTCTGTTGCTTCGTTGCCTGATGCCAGAGACCGAACCCTGCTAGTCAACAGCTTCTCTAAAACCTATGCGATGACAGGTTGGCGGATTGGCTATCTTGCAGCACCCGCGCGGGTAATAGACCAGGCGCTCAAGGCCGGTCAGAACTCGATCACGAATGTGGCCCCCTTTGTGCAGAAAGCAGCCCTATGTGCACTGACCGACAAGGATGCATCGGAAGCCAGTCGCGAGATGGGCCGACGATACGAGCTTCGACGTGACTTGGCACTCAGACTGCTGGACAGTGCCCCCGGGGGGACAAGTGCGATCTGCCCACAAGGAGCCTTCTATCTGTTCCTTGACATGCGCTCCTTGGGCCAACCATCGGTGACGTTGGCAAATCGTTTGCTCGATGAGGCACTGGTCTCGATGGTTCCGGGTGTAGCGTACGGAAGATGCGGCGAAGGTTTCTTGCGTATGACCATCGCAGTGTCAGAGCATGAGATCGAAACAGGACTTAAACGGCTGATCGACTGGATTATGAGATAGGGTCTATATGACAAAGGTACCAGTTCTCGATACTTTGACCCACATAACTCCAGAGGGTCGCTGGTTTTCCACGCACCACGATGCCAGCGAATCACGCCTGCTCCGAGAGATGGATATGTACGGGGTCGAAAGGGCTGTGGTCGTTGCATTGGCCGACCACATTCACAACGAGTTCGTAGCACAAGTGTGCCAACGTCATCCTGATCGGTTGATCCCTGGGGCCTCTCTCAATCCAATCAACTACTCAAGCCTCGAAGAAATGCGAAGTGCAACGCGAGCCACGCTTCAGAATGGCCCTTTCAAGGTCCTCAAGCTGCACCCACGTCTCAATCACTATGACCCCTTGGACCCACGTTGTCTTTCCTTGCTACAAGAGATTGCATCATGGAGTCGACCGCTGCCAATTTGGCTATGCACGCAATTGCGGTACAGGGGAGGAGTGTTGCGGAAACCGCCAGTCGACACATTGCAGGAGTTAGTAGGGCGTTTTCCGCAGCTCACCTTTGTATTGCTACACGGCGGAGGGTCAGATATCCTGCATCTAGCCGAAGCCATTAGAGACTGCCGGAATGCCTTTCTTGACATCTCCTTTACGCTACATCGGTACCAAAAGAGCTCAGCAGCTCTGGATATTTCCTACCTGTGCAGCACATTTGAGCAACGAATAGTCTTTGGTTCGGACTTTCCTGAAGTCTCGCCGGGACAGGCGCTGGAGGATTTCAGATTCCTGGCCGGCGACTTGCCATCGGACAAACATGTTCGCATACTGGGGGCTAACCTCGCCGAAATCCTTGAGCTGTGACGTGTGGATACGCCGGCTGCGTGGGTAGAGTCCAACGAGACCAAGTTGGCGCCCACAAGTTCCGGACCACTGGGTGAGGTGGGAACGCAGTCAAAACGCAAGAGGTTTGTTCCCTGACCAACTTTGGACAGCGCAGGCAACGATCGCGGAAGACGCATCGCTGAGGCACAATTGTATGCCTTATGAGTCTGCGTTGTCGTTGTATTATGCTCATCGGATCTCCAGCCACATGGGTTGAGACAGTTTGAGAAGGAAAGAGGGCGCGAGGGGGCACAGCAATGACGACGAGGCATCCTAAGATCCTCGAGTGTACACTGCGCGACGGCAGCTACGTTATTGACTTCCAATTCACAGCCAGAGATACAGCGATCATCGCCGCTGCCCTGGAGAACGTGGGGTTCGACTTGATTGAAGTCGGCCACGGCGTCGGCCTCAACGCTTCAAGATGTGGCAAGGGTGTAGCCGCTGCGACAGATGAGGCATACATGCAGGCTGCCTCAAGCACACTCAAACGAGCCAAGTGGGGGATGTTCTTCATCCCAGGCATCGGCCGTCACGAAGACCTAGAGATGGCAGCGCGCTATGAGATGGATTTTGTGCGTATTGGGACGAATGCAACGGAAGTGCAGCAGTCTCAGGAATACATTCAGCATGCCAAGGAATTGGGCATGTTCGTTTCCGCCAACTTGATGAAATCCTACGTATTGCCCCCAAAGGAACTGGCACTGCAAGCAGCGGTATCGGAGAAGTATGGTGCCGATCTGATCTGCTTGGTCGATTCGGCCGGGGGAATGATGCCAGAAGACATACGCGCGTATATGATGGCGCTCCGAGACACGGTGCACGTCCCGCTGGGATTGCACTGCCATGACAACCTGTCCTTGGGGATCGCCAACGTGCTCACGGCCATTGACTGCGGTGCCGTGCGCATAGACAGTACACTGCAAGGTATGGGACGAGGTGGAGGCAACCCGGTGACTGAAGTGCTGGTGACGGTGCTCAGGAAACGCGGGATCGATCTCGGCATCAACCTGACACAACTAATGGACATCGGCGAACGCATCATCAAGCCTATCGTCCAAGAACGAGGCTGGGACTCCATCAACATCACCTCCGGCTACGCCCGATTTCATTCCAGTTATCTGCAGACTATCCTGAAGTATGCAGACCTGTACCAAGTGGATGCGCGAGACCTCATTGTAGGTGTTTGTGAGGTGGACCAGACCTATGCCCCAGACGAACTAGTGGAACGAGTGGCGCGGCGGTTGCAAGGACAACAGATCGCCACTCCGCGCCTGCATGCGATATCTCTGCCTCGCTTGACATTCCCCCACACAGAAGACGATCCCTCATTGTCCCTAAGCGAAGATACACGCAAACTGGCCATGGACATGCGAGCAACGGCAAAGAAGACACGTAAATCGAGCGTGCTCAATATTGTGGCAGCATTGAAGCAGACCGGGCATGCGAGTGTGTCGCGCTTTGTGCAGGAAGAATTCAACTATGTCATCGGCAACGTCCAAGTTGACAGTCTTGACCAGCTCGCCACAGTAGTCGGAGCCGCCGATGGGGTGGTTGACGTTTTCTTGGTTGACTCCGATGCTCGACCCTTCTTGAGAAGCAGCCTTCCGAGTCAATCACGCTCGTTATCACGGCATAGCAAGACTTTGGGATACAGCGATACCGATGTTTGGGTGCGCAGCGTGGTGCACGAGATTGGATCTCTAAAGGCTGACGTGGGGAATCTATACGTGACAATCATAGGGTCAACACCTCAAGCCCTGAGGACGGCGCTGCATTTGGTTGAGCAAGGAGCAATGGTCACGTTGACCGGAAGAACCCAGGATCATCTCGTCGCCGCAACTCAGCCCATAGCGCAGATCTTGGGGCGGAAAGACGCTTTGCGGATTGAAACTGATGTTGTGCAGGCCCTTAGGCAAGCGCAAGTCCTTGTTGCGTTTCATGAAGAGGGACCTGTGGTGACTGCGGATATGTTGCGACTGCTACCACCTGACTCGGTAGTCTTCGATGGCAGCATTGGCTCCGTTGTGCCGGAGGCAATCGCTTGGGGCGTGAGGCACGGGGTGCGCATCGTGCGGCCGGACATGCGCGCCGCCCTGGCGGGCGAGCTTGCCAGCTTGCTTGGGGCAGCGCAGATCACGAACGAACTGCTGGGGCGAAGCGAGATCGCCGGTGTGCCTGTTGTTGCCGGCGGCCTTGTCGGACAGATGGGAGATGTCGTAGTGGACTCGGTGACAAACCCCTCCCGCGTGGTTGGCATCGCTGATGGCAAAGGTCACGTGCTCTACCACGACACTGTCTTCAGGGAGCGAATAGAGACGGTCGAGGGAGAGATTAACCGTCGGCGTGCCATGTTGACCTAGCTGGAGATGTGCATTATGGGGGGCATAGTACGTGAAAGGATTGCGCGGCCTGGTACAGAGATCATTGCTTGTTTCCGGTCGATACCGACGAGCATCATTTCGGACGCAATGAATCGATCAAACGGAATGCGTGCGGCCATCAAGGCACTGCGCCCAGGCGTGAGGTGCGTCGGCCCAGCTGTGACCGTACAAGCAATGGTAGGTTGTAATCTGATGAGTCACAAGGCCATCTACGTCGCACAAGCCGGCGACGTTATCGTGTTTGACGCGCATGCACACGTTGACACTTCGGTCTGGGGATACCTGCAGACGCGTGCATGTCAGATTCGCAGACTGGCTGGTGTCGTGATTGACGGATCCGTCCGCGATAGCGATCAAGTCCGCGAATCGGGGTTTCCGGTGTTCTGTGCTGGCATCAGCCCACTGGGGCCACACAAAGGTTGGGGTGACAGCATCAATGTACCCATTCAGTGCGGCGGTGTACGGGTAGCACCCGGCGACATCATCGTGGGAGACGATGATGGTGTGGTAGTAGTACCGCAGGAATCGGCGGCGACAGTCGTCAAGATCGCTCACGAGTACCTCGAGCAAGAGAAGAACTGGTTCAGGGAATTGGAGAATGGTGAAACGACTTTGTCAATCCTTGACCTAGATGCCAAAATGAAAGCACTGGGAGTCCGTTTCGAATGATGAGAAGAAAAAAGGTCCTCGCCCTTTCCGCTGGATACTACAATTGTCGTGTGTTTCCACAGATGAAGCAACTAGGCTACCAAGTGATCGCCACCGATCGCGACCCCGATGCACCCGGTTTTCGAACCGTCGATGATATTGAAGTTGTCGACATTGCTGACAAGAAACGCATATTGGAGGTAGCACAGCGCCACCAGGTCGACGGCATCATGGCGATCAACGACGTCGGAGTGCCGACTGCGGCCTTCGTCTCGGAGGCGCTGGGGCTACCAGGGGTGAGCGTGGAGGCCGCAAAGGCCGCCACCGACAAAGGAGTCATGCGAGATTGTTGGCGTCAGGCTGGACTCGCCATCCCGCACTATCAGATAGTTCACTCGCTCGAAGAGGCCCTTGCCGCAGCCGACTTGCTGTCATTTCCTCTTGTCGTGAAGCCAACTGGCTCCAGTGGTGGCCGTGGAGTATCTGTGGTTCAATCTGACGATCAGATGAAGTGGGCATACTCCTTTGCGCTTTCGTTTGCCCGCCAGGACAATATCATTGTTGAGCAGTTTCTTGACGGCACCGAGATGACCATCGAAGCCCTGTCGTACGGTGGCCGTACGCAGATCCTGGCGATGTCGGACAAGCACAAACCACGACTTCGCTATCGAGTGGCTACTAGTCTGAACTATCCAGCACTTTTCCCTGAGGGAATATCGAAGCAAGTCGCTGATCTCGTCGTTCAAGCGAACGAGGCTCTAGACATTCGGACAGGAGCTTCACACACAGAAGTGATCGTCACAGCGGATGGTCCGCGTCTAGTCGAAATGGCCGCAAGACCAGGAGGCGGGCACATCTTCTCGGACATCGTGCGGGAAAGCAGCGGTATCAACATGGTGAGAGAGCTGACTAGGATCCTAGTAGACGAAGAGCCGGATTTGCGGATCAGGTCTCGACGTGGTTGTGTGTACCGATTCTTTACTCCGCCACCAGGAATTGTGCGCTCGATTTCAGGAGTGGAGAAAGCCAAGACACTGCCCGGAGTTGTAGACGTAGGAGTGACACGCAAGCCCGGGGATCGTATCGGAGAACTGGTCAATAGCCTCGAACGGTCAGGCTACGCGGTTGTCGCCGGAAAGGATCGAGCAGAGGCTATTGCTCGCGCGGATGTCGTGGAGAGAACGATAGCCTTCGAAGTGGAGCCGCTTCCACCAGGCAGAAGCGGCGATTGACGATCGGGAATGGAATAGGCTCAGGGCTCAACATGCCTGTGGCATCCTGATCAATAGCGCGGCACTGTGGCAGATCGCGGCAGGATAGCCTAGCGCAGGCATCTTTCGGGGGACAACACGCAAGCCACGTTCCACCTGCGTGTTTTCTCGTTTCCACGCCCAAAAAGGGGGGATTCGGGAGGACACTGTGCTCAATTGCCTGCTGGACCATGGCAGCGTGGAACCCCGGACATGGACTAACCTACGGCGGCTCTGTCCGGAAGTTCCTGATGCCAAGAGCACTGACTGGTCCACAAGGGGGACCGCTTGATTCGCACGCCGGACATCAGAAGAATGAAATAGGGCCTCACTCCGTACGGCAAAACTGGGGCCGCAGCATGCGAGCTCGAAGGAGAACCTACAGAGAGTATTTGAAAGAGAATGGCATCCCGATCCGGTTTGACCTGAAGACTGCAGAGGGAATGCGGGACTTTCGGAATTCGACCAAAGACCACTACAACTCTCTCTACGCTGAGCTGAGTCTGTCGAAGGAACACAGGGTTCTAGAGATCGGCTGCCACTATGGTGCCTTCGTGAAGTACCTGAACGAGAAAGGTGTCGTCCCCTGTGCTGTCGATTTGGACCCGAAGAAGATTGAGTTGCTAAAGAACGATCCTGGGCTCAAGGGCAATTTCATCAGCGGAGACGCCGCCGGAATATTGCCCGATAGGGACCAACAATACGATTACGTATTCATGAACTTCGTCCTGGAGCATATTGTCCCAGACAAGGCTCTAGATCTGCTGAAGATGATTCAGAGATCACTGAAGATCGGCGGCAGGCTATTCGCTACAGTGCCCAACATGGAGAACCCTTTCAACCTCAGACTGAGATACATGGAACCGACTCACCGCAATGGCTTCACCACCGAGTCCCTGATCTGGGCTTTCTACACGGCCGGCTTTGACGACATAACATGCAGAGACGCAACACAGTACGCTCCCCAGAAGATGAAGAGAATCAGGAAATTCTTTGATTCGTTTTCCGACCTATTGGAAATAAGAGCCTTTCATGACAAGTTCTCAGAAGCTCTGCTCTGCCAAGGCACAAAACTCTTTCACTTGGAAGAGATGGATTTTGGACCCTATGATTCGTAGACCTACCAGCTGGGCGAGGGTTTCTTCAACGCATTCTGCCTGTTCGCGTCAATGGGCTTTCTGATTTGGATGGGTCCCCGGGAAGGAGACTGCCCGACCCCAATGAAGACCCGAGAACGAACTCAGCCTAGAGCAAGCTTGCGTTGAAGTGGTTCCTTCTGCGTCCACTGGTGACCGCGCAAGCATGTAGTCAGAAATTCACTTCTCTTCGCGGCGACCCTACGTAGCCGCCTTTCAGGAGCGTGGTCATTTTCCTTTCCAGCTCATCCACTTCGGCCTTCTCAGAGTCTGTCAGCAGCCCCTTCGCTTCGGAGAGTCTGCGGAGGAACCTGAGCTGTACCAGCAATACGGGTGCCCAAGCTTCCTTCATGTACCCGGGGGGCAGCTTGTATGTGTAGGGACTTGATTCTACGGATATATCCGCTTCACTACTATAGAGCCTGCTGCGCTTCAAGTGCACCCATCCGATGACCACAGCCAATGGTCCGCCGACAATCGTTGCAAGTATTGCGAATTCTGCGAAACGAGGAAAGACGTCAAGCAAGGGTGGGATGTTCCTGATCGCAAGATAGTAGACTGTAACGAGCGTCGACACGTATCCGAGAAGGAATGTGAGATAGGTCGAATACCCCAGCCTGAAATAGTACCAGGCTCGAAAGATCCATTTCCAGCTCATGATGCTTCGCATCCTCACTGACTAGGTGCCCCGTCCCTCGTGAGTCCGCGTGACAGATAAACCATGGTACCGCGAGTGATGGTCAGTCTGGGTCTTCTCGGTCGAGCCTTCCATCCAACGCCAAGAAATCCCATGTGCACTGTCGGCTCAACGGCGAAACTTGGCATTGCGGGCTTCAGCAGTCGGCCAGACCATCTCTTAGACCTTCGTGCCCAGTTCCTTCTTGTACCATTCGATGGTTATCTTGAGACCTGCTTTCATGTCCAACGTTGGTCTGAAGCCCAGCATGTCCTCGGCCAAGAATGTGTTTGCGATGTGCCTCCTGACGTCTCCTGGTCGCTCCTTCTCATACTTGATGCCTCTGTGACAGTTCATCAGTTCGGCGATGGTTCTTACCAAGTACTCTATGGGTGTCTCTTCTCCACTAGCAATGTTCAGCAACTTGTTCCTTGTACTCTTACACTCGTATACTCTTACGGCAGCATCTGCCGTGTCTGTCACGAACAGATAGTCTCTTGTCTGTTTGCCGTCGCCGTAGACTACCGGCGACTCACCCGCCAGTATTCTCTTGATTGTCAGAGGTATGATACCTGCGTAGCTTCCCTCGTTCTGTCGCGGTCCATAGTTGTTGAAGGGCCTTACAATAGAAGCATCGATACCGAAGTTCGTGCAATACGCGAATACTAGCTGGTCCGACGCCGCCTTACTTGCCGCATAGGTCGTCGTGCAGTGACTGGGATGCTTCTCGTCCATAGGCGCGTACTCGGAGCTGCCATACGCCTCTGAAGAAGAGAAATGTATGAGCGTCTTGTAGCAATCCTCCCTAGCCAGCTCGCACATGGTGGCAGTGATGCCGACGTTCTGTTCAAAGGCCCATCTGGGCTTCGAAAGAGAGACCGGCAATGGCACGACCGCGAGGTTGAAGACTACTTCCACACTCTCATCGTCGAATACCTTGCGCATCATCTCGCAGTCCGACGCGTCATGATTGTAGATCTTGGGATTCGGGCGGTATCTTTTCGCATCTTTCAGGTTCGATTCCTTTCCTAGGAAGAAGTTGTCCACCACTACTAGGTTCTCTGGTTCCTCTCGAATGATCCTGTCCACCAGATGACTGCCGATGAAACCTGCTCCGCCCGTTACAAGCACAGACTTTCCCTTCAGGCTCAACCCAGTTCAGCCGCCGACTCCTGCAACACTCTACGTCCCTATGATGATATAGATTCCGCAGGCAGTAGCGCACTCAAGTTTTCCCAAGGAAGGGTTTCTTGTCAATCCTATCCTCCCGATTTTCGACCGCGCAGCGTCGATTGCGGTCAATCAAGTGGATCTACATTATCGCCTGAGCGATCCGAGCTGAGCCACGAGTGCTTCGAACCAGCTCCCCTCGAATTTGTACTTCCCCCAAAGCAGTAGGGAGGAAAGGCAGTGCATGGCGATGATGCCTTCCTTATCCAAGACGCAACTTCGCAGGGAATCTGGGTCACTTTCGATCGAGAAGAAGTGTCTGAATTCCGAGTTCCGTGGAGTGCGTTCGTGGACAAGGGCCCTGAATGTGATGCGGAGTTTGGCATCAAATACGACGTACGGTTCAACGTGACCTAGTATACCTAGACAGGTCATGGCCTGGATGTCCTCAGCATGAACTCCAGTCTCCTCCGTCAGCTCTCTTTCCATCTGGTCAAAAGGGTGGGGGGACAGTTCTTCGTGTGTGATCGGGTCTTCTCTTTCCATGCACCCGGCGGGCATCCCGATTTGCTCGGTGCCGACCCTGCCCTCTCCCAGCACTAAGCAGTCATCTGATGTCGTGACGACCGCAACGACGGCAACCGGAACTGCTTTGATGTCACCGAATCTCTTGACGAATTCTGCCGTCTTTGAGACCACATACTCGTCAAAAGAGACATCCCCAAGCGACATCTGAAGCGTCGAATCTGAGACTCTGAAGTCCAAGAGGCGGAACAGCTTTCCCGAGTATGGGCGAGGCGTCGACTCTGAATGGGAGGCAATCTGGGCCTTAACGAACTGTTCCCACTGCTTCTGTATGTACCGTTCCTCTTCCTTGGACAGGGAGACGCCTTTGGGGAAATGTCGGACGGTCACTCGTCTTCTGTCAAACCTCCCTTCGACGAGAACGTCGTGGAGTTGCTCCCGATCACGCATTCGTTTGCATCACACCATTCAATGCGTTGTATCCAACCACTAGCCATTCCACAAGATAACGACTCTGTACTTCGCCAAGTGCATGAGCTGATCGCC